>Ga0316205_10000237_pt1 | contig 115605 bp, 112 predicted proteins | sample 3monthpyrite_MG_FD_204941 | JGI IMG/M metagenome (GOLD analysis project Ga0316205, IMG submission 204941) | Microbial mat bacterial communities from mineral coupon in-situ incubated in ocean water Damariscotta River, Maine, United States -... | ecosystem: Environmental > Aquatic > Marine >... | reverse complement strand
GTAACATTACCCGCGTGAATGATAACGCGCCGGTGATCAGTGTCACCGCGAATGATGTCACCGAAGAGTCGGTTGCCGTGAATCAGGTCATTGCTTCATTTACTTCGTCTGATCCTGATGGCGATACTTTAAGTCATTCATTGGTGAATGATACGAATAACTACTTCCAAATTAATGGTAACAATGTTGAACTCACGGCCGCCGGCGTTACTGCGATTAACAACGACACATTAAACCTAAACAGTTTAACGATTACCGTGCAAGCGAGTGACGGTACGAACAGCACGAACGGCAGTGATGTGAGTAATATCACGCGGGTGAATGATAACGCGCCGATTATTACCGTGACGGCGAATGATGTCACCGAAGAGTCGGTTGCCATGAATCAAGTCATCGCGAGCTTCACGTCCAGTGATCCGGATGGCGATACGCTCACACACAGTTTAGTCAACGACCCCAATAACTATTTCAACATCAACGGTAACAATGTTGAACTCGCCGCGGCCGGCGTCGCCGCGATCAACAATGATACGTTAAACTTATCGACCCTCACCATCACCGTGCAAGCCAGCGATGGCACCAACACCACCAATGCGAGTGACGTAAGTAACATCACCCGCGTAAATGATAATCCAGTTGTGTTAATTGATAACGATAGTACGGCGAATCAAGTCAACGAAAATTCTACAATGGGAACCACCGTGGGAATCACTGGATTAGGCAGCGATGCTGATGGCGGTACGACTATCACTTATAGTCTTACCGATACGGCTGGCGGTCGTTTTGCGATTAATGCAACAACAGGAGTTGTAACGGTCGCTGACGGAAGTCTGCTTGATTATGAAACGGCAACTAGCCACAGCATTAGTATCACCGCTACTAGTAGTGATGGTTCGGTTACAACAGAAACATATGCAATTAATATTGTAAACGTGAACGATACTGTTCCGACTATTAGCATTAACACTGTTGCTGGCGATGATGTGATTGATGATAGTGAAGACAATAATATAACGATAAGTGGTATAACAACGTACGCTGAAGAAAATCAAACTGTTACCATTTCAATAGTTAATCCGAGTGGCGCCAGTGTTTATACAGGAACGGGTTTAGTTTTAGCTAACGGTAGCTGGAGTGTAACGGGTATTGACTTAAGCGCTATACCTGACGGTGCTAGTTACACAGTGAGAGCAGATGTTACTGACGTTGCAGGCAACCCAGCAGTACAAGCAACGCGTAATATTAGCACGCTTGATACCACTGCAGCTGAAACCAATGTGGTTACAAGTAGTGGACTAGAAGATGCAACAAGTATCGCTATTACGCTAAGTGGAAGTGACGATAATGGCAGTGTTGCAAGCTTTAATTTAAATGGTTTACCGACTAACGGTTCACTCTATACTGATAGTGATTTAACGACACTTGCTTCTGCGGGTGTGGATTACACTGCCTCGGGTGATCAAGTGACACTTTACTTTGTGCCCACAGCTAATTGGAGTGGTAGTACTAACTTCCAATACAGTGCCAACGATGCAAATGGTTTGGTCGACTCTACATCGGCAACTGCAACGATTAATGTTACCGCTGTAGCGGATACTCCCAATCTTCAAGTCACGCTTAACGAATCTGCGGATAAGGTTATTTTTAATGATAACTTTAACGACGGTCATGCAGACGGCTGGAATTATATTGGGTTCAATAATCGCAACTCTCAATGGAGAGTCGATAATGGAACACTTATTGAACGAAGCAATAGTGCCCGTGGATTTTTCGCATACGATACTAACAATGCCGGTACAGATCTGGATACTCTTGATAATTATTCAATCTCGGCTGATGTAGGAACGGCTCCTAATGGTTCATCATCGAGTAATGATGCAGTGGGTTTCATTTTTGGTTATTCCGATACCGATAATTATTACATGGTTCGCTGGAATGATTTAGGTAGCAACTATTCAGGTAATTCAACCTACCGTGATTTTGAATTGGTAAACGTTGTTGGTGGTACCGCTACCGTTCTAGACATGTTGAATCAACAGACACTTCCAGTTTCATTTAATTTAAACGTTTCCGTCACGCAGTCTGGTGGTATTCAGGTCTATGTCGACGGTACACAAATGCTAACGGCTGCATCTGAAATGTCAGCCATTGGTACCTTTGGTTTATGGACAGACAATAATGATAACGGGGTATCTTATGACAACGTCAGAGTCACTGCGCTGGCGGATGGCAATACTGATGTTATCGCCTACGAAGGCGTTCCACTCGACTTTAACGTAACAGCCGCTCTGACTGATCTTGATAACTCTGAAACTCTCAGTACCGTTGTTTCAGGCATTACTGTTGGCGCGACACTAAGTGACGGAACGAATAGTTTTATTGCAACGACTGGAAACACCTTTGTTGATATCAGCAACTGGAATCAAAATAGTTTGAGCATTAGCGGTTTGTCAGATGGTAACCATTCACTTACGGTTACTTCAACCAGTACGGAACAAAGTAATAGCTCTAATGCATCAAGCATACAAACTCTCGACATCGAAGTGATTAGTGTGAATGCACCGGTCGCATTAGATGTTGTTGACAGTGTTAAAGAATCTGCACTATCTGATGGTACGGCACCAGATACGAGCGAGTTAACTACCAGCGGTAATCTATTGCAGGGGCAAGCGGGTAGTAGCTTAGTAGAGGTCGATGGTAATACGGCAGTTGGCGGTGTTATCACAATTCAAAGTACCACCGGAACACTCGAAGTATTTACTTTAGCGGGTACCTATAACGGCGTTAGTCGTAATGCAGGTGACTACAGTTACACATTGGAAAATTCAACCACCGATGGATTAAATGATACGGATCAGTTTATTTATACTATCGATAATGGTTTTGGAACCCAAACAACAGGTTCTCTGGCAGTTAATATCGTGGACGATGCACCCATTGGAACGGATGTTACCGCTAATATAGTCGATAGCTCAGCAGCAACCCAAACGACCAATCTGGTTATTGTCCTCGATCGTTCCGGCAGTATGGGCTGGGATCTTGAGGGTGACCGACCCGGTAATAGCAATTTCAATGCTAACCAAGTGCGTATGGACATTGCTAAAGATGCACTGCAATCCATGTTCGATTCTTTTGATGATTTGGGAAATGTGAATATCAAGTTTGTAGACTTCTCCAGTTCAGTCAATGAATCGCAGTGGTATGTAGACGACAAGAGTAGTGCGAATGGCTACCTTGATGGTGTGACACCGAATGGTGGTACCTATTATGACTCAGCATTGAATGCGACTATGAGTGGTTATAATCCACCAACAGCGGATACCACGTTGGTTTATTTTATATCTGATGGCGAGCCATCAAGTGGTCGTGCCGTTGATGCCACTTTAGAAACGAACTGGGAAAACTTTGTTCAAAACAATAATATTGATATTTCTTACGGTATCGGTATTACAGGTAGTGTCAATCTTAGTTCACTACAACCTATCGCTTTCCCTGATAGCAACACTAATGGGGATGTTGAACCTTACGCAATTCAGGTGCTTAATGCTGTCGACTTGAAACAGACATTATTAAATACTGTTTCCGAAGGTATTGTGCAGGGCGATTCTTCGATACTGACTGGATCGGGTACGAACGGAATAATTCTGGGGGCTGATGGCGGTTATATAGAATCTATTATGGTTGATGGTGTGCTACACAGTTACAATTCAGTGAGTAATGTTAGCGAAACAATTACCACGACGCGTGGTGGAACCATGGAGATCAACTACGAAACAGGTGAGTATATCTACACCATCAATCCAAAGAAAACGATCTCGGGCGAGCAAGAAACTTTTCTAATAACAGGCGTTGATGGCGACGGCGACACCAAGGAGATTGATCTAGTGATTAACCTCGATTATGTCGCTAATATTGATGCCAACCGTGACAATGTAATCACTAATGCGTCAGCTAGCGAGAGTATTGACATTGATTATGCTGCCTTAATGGCGAATGACGTTGTTACTAGCACGATGAATGTGTCAAACGTCGTCGCGGCAGGAGCGACATCTATCTCACCCGACAGTGATTCAGTCACGGTAAACAACGTGGTTGATGGTGATTCGTTTAGTTACGATGTATCCGATGGAACTGTTTCTGATACGACGCAAGTAGATGTGACTGTTGTTAATAGTGATACTTTGACTGGCAGTGATAACGACGATATCTTAATCGGTACGAGAACGACGAATTCGTTATCAGGTGGCTTAGGAGATGACTCATTACTTGGTGGTTCTGGCGTCGATATTCTCACTGGTGGCGCAGGTAACGATAATCTTACTGGTGGCACCGGTGAGGACACCTTTGTTTGGGAAAATGGTGATGCAGGTACTACCACCGTACCGGCTAAAGATATTGTTACCGATTTCACTCTAGGCGCTGGTGGCGACGTTTTAAATCTGGCGGACATGCTCCAAGGTGAAACCACTAGCAATTTAACCGATTATCTTAATTTTCAAATTGACGCTAGTGGCAACACAGTCATTAATGTTGATACTAATGGAGGTGGTGTATTTGAATCCTCTCAACAAATCACGTTAATGGGGGTTGATGTTTCGTTTGGCGGGTCGCTTACCACTGACCAACAAATCCTTGATGGCCTGCTAGCCAGCGGTAACTTAATAGTGGATTAAAGTGTTGCTGAATCGAAAAGTGTTATTAGGTTATTTTTAGTTGCTATGGCAATAAATAGATGTGGATTAGTCGTCTAAAAATGCCTGTAGAGCTGATATATTTTGAGAAAACAGCATAAAATCTCTTCACTTTTGGCCATTATCTAGTACAATGCGCACCTGTTCGAAAATTCGATTGTGTAGAGATGTGGTCTGCGCAAGGATTTTCATTTCTTGTTTTAAATCGAGGTAGAAGAATGGTAGTCATTCGTTTAGCACGTAGCGGTCAAAAGAAACGTCCTTTTTATCATATTGTTGTTGCCGATAGCCGTAACAAACGTGATGGTCGTTACATTGAACGTATTGGGTTTTTCAATCCTAGCGCGACAGGTCAAGAAGTTCGTTTAAATTTAAACAGTGATCGTATTGAGCACTGGGTGAAATTAGGCGCTAAAGCTAGCGACCGAGTTAACACACTTATTAAAGAAAGTGCTGCTGCATAAATTGTACGGTACTTGTGAATCTGTTTGGGCACGTAATCGTGTCTGAAAATACAGATTTAACCCCCTCAGATAATGAAAAATTAGTTGTCGGGGGTATTTCGGGTGTGTTTGGTGTAAAGGGCTGGGTTAAGGTCTTTTCTGAAACAGATCCGTTAGAGAATATATTAAGTTACTCGCCATGGTTTGTAGAAATTAATAAACAATGGCAATCGTTTAAGTTAGTTAACGGTAAGAAGCATGGTAAAGCGATTATTGCCCAGTTAGATGGTGTGGGTGATCGTGATCAAGCTGAAGCGTTAAAGCGCGCCAGAATTGCTATCGATGCAACGCAGTTAGCAGCAACTAACGAAAATGAGTTTTACTGGCGTGATTTGAAAACATGCCGAGTTGTAAATACGTCAGGTTTTGAATTTGGCCAAGTAGTTGATATTTTAGAAACGGGTGCCAACGATGTTTTGGTTATTCAGTCTAAAGAGCTTGAAGAGTTACAGCCTAATAAAGGTAAAACAGCTAAACCAAAGGAATTTTTAATTCCATATATTTGGGAAAGCGTTATTTTAAAGGTGGATCTTGATGCAGGCTTGATTGAGGTTGACTGGGAACCGGATTATCTAAACGATTTAGATTCGGAATGATGAATAAATAGGGACTGGCTGAGTGCATATAGAAGTCATTACCTTATTCCCGCAAATGTTTGCGGCACTCAATGACTACGGTATAACTCGCCGAGCCATTGAAAAAGAAATTGCCACGTTGGCGACAGTGAATCCACGAGATTTTACTGAAGATAGAAATAATACAGTGGACGATCGACCTTATGGTGGTGGTCCTGGCATGGTGATGATGCACCAGCCATTAAAAAAAGCGATTGATGCTGCACGTGTAAACTGCAGTAAAGATGTAAAAGTCGCTTACTTGTCGCCACAAGGGCGCAAACTAGATCAACAAGGTTTGCAAGAATTAGCGGCAAGAAAAGATTTAATTTTAGTATGTGGTCGATATGAAGGTGTTGATGAAAGACTTATCGAATCCGAAGTTGACGAAGAATGGTCAGTTGGTGATTACGTACTAAGCGGTGGCGAATTGGCCGCGATGGTAATGATTGATGGAATGATTCGATTGTTACCCAATGCTTTAGGGCATGCCGATTCAGCACAACAGGATTCGTTTGTGGATGGTTTGTTAGATTATCCACATTATACTCGGCCTGAATCTAGTCAAGAATGTCTTGATATAGATGGGAACGAGTTGGCGGTGCCAAGTATTTTATTAAGTGGTGATCATAAAAAAATAGATCGCTGGCGAAATAAACAGGCCTTAGGACGAACTTGGTTAAGACGTCCAGATTTATTAGAAAAGATAAATTTGGATGAAGAACAACAGTGTTTACTCGATGAATTTATTTGCGAATATAATACTGATTAAATGAGACTATAAGCGTTGGAGTTAGTTATGAGTAACATCATTAATGAATTAGAAACAGAACAATTAAAAGAAATTCCTGAATTTTCTCCAGGCGATACTGTTATTGTTCAAGTTAAAGTAAAAGAAGGCACACGTGAGCGTTTACAGGCTTATGAAGGTGTTGTTATTGCTAAAGCGAATAATGGATTAAACTCCGCTTTTACTGTTCGTAAAATTTCTCATGGTGAAGGGGTTGAGCGTGTATTTCAATCACATAGCCCAATGATTGATTCAATTACAGTCAAACGTCGTGGTGACGTTCGTCGTGCTAAATTGTATTACCTACGCGAATTATCTGGTAGATCGGCACGTATTAAGGAAAAATTATCTAAATAATGGTTTTGTTGCAAAGGAAGGCAGCGAATTATCTCAATGTAGGCTTTAGAAAATATATTGGGTTTATTTCAGTGAACCATTTATTTACGAAAAAGCGAGTAATGCCTGTGTGCATTACTCGCTTTTGCATTTTAGTATTTTTACTTTCTCCAATGTCAGTGACTCTTGCTGAGCAACAATCGTTAACAACAAATATAAAAAAACAAAATAATTTTGGCTCTACTTCTTCAGATAAATCTGCCCCAGCAAAACCTGAATCAGCAAAGCAAAAAGACAAAACAGAGTTTGTCGATAAACCGTTAGCTTACATACAATCAATAGCGCAAACGGGTGCTATACGTCTTGCGTTATTAAGTTTAAATGAACAACAACCGAGCTACGCAGAAAATTCGATGCGCTGGTTAACTTGGGAGCGTGAACGCGTTACCTTATTAAACTTAAGTGGACAGAATAAGATATTAGTTGATCGGTTAAATAAATTACCCGAAGGGCTTGATAATGCATTTATTTATTGGGCCAAAACACAACAAGCATCGGCTTATCTAAATCTCCATGAATATTCGAAAGCACGTGAAACTTTAAGCGATTTAATATGGAATACAAATCAGGTTGATTCTGAATTCAGTAATCGCTGGCTGCCACATTGGCGACGTATAATAATCAATAGCTATTTAAATCAAGGTCTAATGAAAGATGCACATATAGCCATTACACGTTTTCGACAAGATTATGGTCAAGGCGATATTAGCGATATCATTTTATATTCTCGTGTTTTATTAATGAACAACCTGGTTGATGAGGCTTTGGATATTTTATCAAAGTATACAAGTAATCCTGAAGCGGGTATGTTGCATTTGCTTGCGCAGCTTAGAAAAAACAAACGTTCACCGCGCAAAGTATTACAAGCCGGCCTACGTCAAATGCAAGGTGAATGGGTTAAGCCTGAGCTAAAGATATATTTATGGTCTATTGTTGCGGAAGCAGCTCAACGTAGTGATGATAAATTATCTGGAATTAAGGCGATGGAGTTTGTTTTTTCAGATAAAAATAAACAACATTTACCGAAAGGATTATTTAAACTTAGTATCGATGATTTATGGAATGCTTACATTGAAAATGCGATTCAATTAGGGAATAAAGCGCAATACTTAATGGGGGATGATCCAGTTTGGTTAAATGCAGCTCAAGCTTTTGACGTTACCCAAGCTATTAATGCGCGCTCATTATATGCGTTCTTAATTTTACGTGGTCAAGATAAAAAAATAAGACAGATGGCAGCCCAGTTATTTTTAAAGTCTTTAACTGCGAGTAAAATCGAAAATGAATTAGCGAATCAATTATTTTTACATTCCAATCGTTTTAAAACAAAAGAAGAAACACCCATAGCTGTACGACATTTCTTGGTAGACGATGCATTGGCAAATTCAAATATACGTTTAGCATCTGAATTAATGTCGAGTATCAAAAAATCTCCTGACGGTAGTGACTATTTTATGTGGGCACTGCGTCGTGCGCGAGTTCTTGTTATGGGGGGCGATATACAAGAAAGCGCTAAGGCTCTTATTGAGCTTTTAGATAGCCAGAAAAAAATATCAATACCCAATATTGATAAATTAATGCAAGTTGTTTTTGATTTGCAAACAGTTAAAGCACACTCACAAGCCTATATTGTTTTTGAAAAAGTATTATTGCATGTGGATGATGTAAAGCGACAGCGCGAAATATACTATTGGATGGCTGATTCGAAAAAAGCACAAAAACAATATGCTAAAGCTGCTAATTTATATCTTCAGTCGGCGATGTTACCTGAAAAAGATAACACTGAACCATCTCTCGACCCTAGCCTAGATCCATGGGGGCAAACTGCACGTTACCAAGCTGCAAGCAATTTAGCTAAAGCCGGTTTAATTAGTGATGCACGTGCGTTGTATACGCAATTACTTGAAGTAACCAAAGATGAAAGTCGGCTTAAGGTGTTGAAGCATGAACTTCAACAATTGTGGTTACTCGAAAATTAAAAAATCGTATTTAAAAGATTCTGTTCTTTATTACTGAATAACGAAAGTCGTAAAGTAAACAGCATTTATAGTCGGTTTCCCGATATTTTCGGTTAGTAGCTTTTGTATTACGGTCGTTGCATCTTTACGTAACTTTTCTTTTCCGGTATTTGAGCGTACATCCTTTGCTTCATGACCACTTAACAACATAACGAGCTCATGCTGAATTGCCGGTTTATGTTCTTGAACAGAATCTGTATCGTTTGGATCATCAAGACGTAATTGTATGCCGATTTGCAGATGCCTGACTTTTCCTTTGTCGGATACATTGACAACCATCGGTGGGTGTAATGAAAAATATTTTGAAACTGAACTACTTCCACCACCTGCTGCGAAGACGGGATTTAATGGAGTGAAAAACAATAATAGAATAGTAAGTTTGCTTATTAATATTGTTTTCATATATAACCCTCAGTTTAAGTGGACGTTGCAGAATAACTCTTTGATTATTTATCGGGTCTGGTTCGAAAATCTTTAATCTTAATAACGTCACAAAATGTTATAGTCTATAGTGAAATTCTTCTATTTGTGAGGCTTAGATGAGACAAGCAGAGTCGTTTTTTATACCAACGCCGATTGGTGAATTGCAAATATTTTGCAGTGAAAACAAAGTATTAGAGGTTAATTTAGGTGTTGATGATAAGAAGTGCCCACAATCATTAGCCAAATCAAGTATTACGCCATCAGATTTTGCAAAAAGTGTTAAAAATCAATTGGATGGGTATTTTAATAACCCAAATGTGAAATTTGATATTGATGTGGATGTTGTCGGGACAAGTTTCCAAAAATCTGTCTGGAAAGTCATAAGTACCATTAAAAAGGGTGAAACGCTCACTTATACGGACGTTGCAAATCAACTCGATAGCTCTCCTCGAGCAGTCGGTAATGCATGTCGCGCGAACCCTGTCCCCATTATCGTGCCTTGCCATCGTGTTGTGGCTAAAGCGGGTTTAGGTGGTTTTGCTGGCCAAAGCACAGGCTTTAATATAGATATGAAAACATGGCTGCTAAAACACGAACAAGTCGCATTAGACTAGCGGTATGTCTAATAATTTAACACTTGATTCCGACAACACCATTACTCAATTTATCGATGCGTTGTGGCTTGAAAAAGGCTTAAGTGATAACACGTTACAGGCTTATCGTTCTGATTTGGCCGCTTTTGCCGGTTGGTTTGAAAAAAGTGATTTAACTTTTATAACTATTTTACCTGAGCATGTTAATAGTTATTTGGTTTACTTAGCCAATAAAAATCGAACTGCACGAAGTCAGGCTCGATTATTGTCATGTTTACGACAAATTTATGCTTATTTGGCGCGAGAGCAGTTAATTGAGTCGGATCCCACCGCATTAATTCCCTTACCAAAGATTGGGCGACAACTGCCAAAAAATCTATCTGAATTGGATATAGATGCACTGATTAATGCGCCAGATACCTCAACAACGCTTGGGCTGCGTGACCGAGCAATGTTAGAAATTATCTATGCAAGTGGATTACGAGTCACCGAATTGGTGGGGTTACAACTGAGCCAAGTTAATTTGCGCCAAGGTGTCGTGCGAGTACAGGGTAAAGGGGATAAGCAAAGGTTGGTTCCATTTGGTGAGCAGGCAACAGATTGGTTAGATAAGTATTTATTAGATGGTCGCCCTAATTTATTAAAGCAAGCGCAATCAGATAGCTTATTCCTGACTAATAGAAAGAAAGCCATGACTCGGCAAGCATTTTGGCACATCGTTAAGCGATATGCGGCGCTAGCAGGTATTAAGGAAGCGTTGTCTCCTCATACACTTAGACACGCTTTTGCAACACATTTGCTGAATCATGGTGCTGATTTACGGGTTGTGCAAATGTTGTTGGGGCATAGTGATATCTCGACCACCCAAATTTACACGCATATTGCGCAGGCAAGACTTGAGAGTATTCATGCTGAACATCATCCCCGAGGATAAACTGAATTATTTTCATAGTGTACTGTCTACGTTGAGTATGTGAATATTGTGCATTTTAGGTTGGTGGCATCATGTATAATGAAATTTCAGAAAATATTAAAAATTGAATAGGCTTGATATGAATCTTAATAGAATACTTTTGCAAATATTTGTTTTAATCGGTTTTGGATTATCGGTTAGTGCAAATAGTTTTGCAGAACAAGAAATTAAAAATTTAGAGAAAATGAAAAAAACTATCAGCGAACGTGTTGGTGGTATGGGGGAATTTAGTATTAAACCCTCTCCTATAAAAGGTTTGTATCTTGTTATTGCTCCTCCGCGCGTGCTTTATATTTCTGAAGATGCTAATTATATTATTGAAGGCAATATTGTCGATGTAAACACAGGTGAAGACCATACGGATCTATATCGTAATGGCGCTCGATTCGCTGCGGTTGAATCGGTTAAGGATTCAATGATCATTTTTTCTCCACCGAAAGATAAAGTTAAACATACCATTTCTGTATTTACCGATATGGATTGTTATTATTGCCAGAAATTACATAAAGAGATTAAAGAATATAATCGCTTAGGAATTGCGGTTCGCTATTTAGCTTTTCCTCGTCAAGGGTTAAAGTCTCCGACTTATAATAAATCAGTTTCTGTTTGGTGTGCTAAAGATAAAAAAGCAGCACTAACGAAAGCAAAAAATGGCGAAACACTACCAGAAAAAACCTGTGATCATCCTGTCGATAAACATTTTGCTTTAGGTGGACTGCTGGGTGTGAAAGGTACGCCAGCTTTATTATTGGGCAATGGCCAATTATACCCAGGTTATGTTCCTGCTGCGCAGTTAAAGGCTGGTTTAGATCGAGCTAGGGCAGAAGCGACTAAGTAAAAAGCTTTAACTTAATAAAGAAAAAATAGGGTTATCTTAATTAAGTACAAGGGCAAGCTTGCGACGGTAGTTACTAACAAGTTTTGCTCCTTGTTCACCCTGAGTTTTAATTATATCAAAAAGTTTTAATAATTCTGTTCGACCAAGATCATCATCAAACTTTCGGTCGCGTTTAATTATTTCTAATAATTGGTCCATTGCAGAAGCAACATCACCTTGTAATACAAGGTGTTGACTATATTGGAAGCGGGCTTTCAAATCTTTTGGATCACTTTCAATCGCTTTTATTAGCTTATCAACTTCAGGTAAGTCTTTTGCAGATTCAGAAATATTAATTTGAGCGGTGATACTTTTAATTTCATCTTTTTCTTTCATGAGCTCAGGAAGTGCATCAATAAATAATTTGGCAGTATCAAATTGTTGAGTTTGAGCGAGAATACTTGCGAAATGAATCGATATCTTTTGGTTATCAAGATCGTTTAAACATATTTCTTGCATCTCTAACATGGCATTGGTATCGCCTTGTTGTAGCCTTTCCATTGCTTGTTGATATAAAGAATCCGATTCACGTGCAATGAAATTACTCAGTTTACCTTTTATTTCGCCTTCGGATAAAACACCTGCGAACTCATCAACGATTTGTCCATTAAGAATAAATTTTACGGTAGGTACACTCTTAACCTGAAAATGTTCTGCCAGCTCCTTACTTTGATCAATATCAACTTTTGCAAGTAAAAATTGCCCTTCAAATTCATGAGCTAACTTGACTAGCGTAGGCACCAGTTGTTTACATGGATTACACCAAGGTGCCCAAAAGTCGAGTAACACAAGCTTTTGCATAGATGCTTCCATCACTTGGGTTTGGAATGTTTCAGCTGTAACGTCTACGACGGTTTCGGTCATGTGGATATCCTAGTAGAAATAATTGGAATGGAATTAAGTGGGCTATTTTAACCTAGAGTCGAGTTAGCCTACAATTAATTCTGGTTAAAACATTTATTTAGATTCGAACTCGTATAACAATTTTGAATGCGTAAACAACAGATAGCTTTGTATTGTGTGTTCAGGCCAAATTTTTTGTGCTGCTTTTTGGTAATGAACGAGTTGTGGTCGGTAGTATTCAGCATATTTGGAAATATTATCACTATTAACAGTTTGATGTGTTTTGTAATCAATAATATGAACGGTATTCCCTGAGATAACGATGCGATCGATAATGCCATAAACCGTAGAGTCTTTTTCTAAATAACTAATGGGCACCTCATTAAAAGCTGAATTTTTTGATGAGTAAAAGTCTGAAAAGTCATTCTCGTTTATAACTTGGGTAGCTTCTTGCCAGTATTCATTCCACTGGTTATCGGTAAGGTCATAAGCTAGCTTATTTTCACATTCCGTTTGAGATAATTTAGGATGGTTGCAAAGTATTTCAAGTATAGCGTGTATGATTACGCCTCTATTTGTTGCATCAGAGTCAATGTGTTTTATTTGACTAGTTTTATTATTCAGGCTTTCTCTATTTTCAACTTTATTATTAGATTGTTCGGATACTTTACTGGGAGATATGCTGTTTTTGATATCTTGATAATAGGTATCGATATTAATAGGGTTATTTAATTTTTCATCGATAATGCTAGTGAACTTGGCTGGTGTAGCATCTATCGCTTTAGTATTTAAGGTTATATCATTTAGATGCGATTCAATAATTGTTTCAGTATCATCACTTTTTTCTAGTGTATAACAATTCTGTATTAGGCTAGCCCAGTCTGTATTTGTTCTGGTTGGTTTTGCTGCCGAGATAAAAAGATACTGTTGAGCCCGGGTGATAGCAACGTAAAAAAGATTAGCGGTTTCTCTTTGTTGGGCAATAGAATCTGTATCAATGAACGATTTTGTAATGTTATCTCGGCGTTTACTGGAGTTTGCGAGTAACATCATATTAGGCGTATCGTTTTCGGCAGGCCAGTCGACTAATGTTTTATAGGTATATTTGTCTTTTAAATCTGCTCCAGCATCTGCATTAGCTAAAAATATAACAGGAGCTTCCAAGCCTTTTGATGCGTGAATGGTCATGACTTGTACGCGATCTTTATCATTGCTTGCTGCAGGTGTATCGGGTGATTCATCAGCTGAATTTTTAATACGATCTATATGCATAATAAATTGTTGTAGGCTTGGATATCGCCCACTATCAATTTCAAGGGCTAGTTCAATTAAACGTGTTAAATTTGTTCGTGTTCTCGATTTTAAGTGGAGTGGATAAGCACGATGATATTGCTCGAGTACATCTGCCTCGTTATAAATAATGTCGAGTAAGTCATGTACAGGAATTTGTGTGGAAACAACTTGCCAACGTTTTAGTAAAGATACTGCATTGCGTAAATTTGAATCATCATATTCAGCTAAGTAAATTTCAATTTTATTAAACCAGTTACTACTCCCCGCATCTTTTGATTGTATTTGAGCTAACTGTATCAAAATGGTATCGGTAATTGAAAAAAGAGGGCAGCGTAAAATACTCACTAAAGCAATGTTATTAAATGGTGTAATCAACCAGTTGAGTAACATAATGATATCACTCACTTCCAAGCAATCTAATAATGTTCCTCTTTCAGAGCCAACAAAAGGAATGCCGTGTTGATGTAGCGCTTTTTCATAATGTGCCGCATTGGTTCTATTGCGTAATAAAATAATAATATCTTGGTATTGAATGTTTCTAGTCGAATCGTTATGGGTGATAGGTTGTTTGGTACTGATTAATAAATCTATTTTTGTTGCAATATTTTCGGCTTCTAATTGATGTTCACTTTGTTTCTCTGTTCTTGGTTCACTCAGTGGGTTTCGAAAGCCAGTGCTGTTGTTATCATCATCTTTTAAAATAGCAGGGGTGTTTAGTAAAGTAACACTACCCGATAAATCGTGGAGTTCGGTTTGGTGTATTGGGAAATCACTAATAACATTGGCTAACGTTGTTTTTGTAAAGAGGTTGTTAACGAAATTAATAATTGCAGGTGATGAGCGCCATGAAGCATTCAGCTGCATACGCGTGCTTTCAAATTGTTGCTCAATGATATGACTAGCAATGGAAAATAATTTTGGTTCGGCTCGACGAAATCGATAAATAGATTGTTTTGTATCGCCAACGAGTAAAACACTGCGATCATTGTCAACATCTAATTCGGTGTTTTGTTGTTGGCTAAATTCCTCAATAAGAGGTTGCAGTAATCGCCATTGAATTGGATTAGTATCTTGAAACTCATCAATCAGTAAATGATTAATTCTGGAGTCCAATTTATATTGTATCCACAGTGCATGTTGGCTTTTTGTAAGTAAACAATATGTTTGCCATTCAAGGTCGGTAAAATCTAATTGGCGTAATCCAAACTTAATTTCTTGAAAATGGTTTAAATAAGCCTCACCAGCGATATACCAATGTTTGTTGACTTTATAGCTATTCAGTAAGTTTAATTGGTTGTTCAATTCGTCTAGTTTTGTACAAAAACCAATATGATTTTGAATAAAGCTTTCAGCTCCCGAATCACCAAAAAGATTCGACATTTCTTTTGATGTTTTCAAAGATTTTGGCGAGCCTTCTTTCGTTAAGAAGGCATTTCTAAAACGGGCAAGTCGTTCATCTAAACTTAAGCTGCTATCTCGTACATAACTTATTTCATTCAACCATTTTTTATATTTTTCTGCTTTTAATTTACTAAGGTAAGTACAAAAATCGGCCAAAGACTCTTCTAATGTTGCTTGATTAAAAAAAACATCAATAGGGTCAAGGTTGGGATCAACGTTAAGTCGTTTTTGCATTTGACTAATCGCAAAGCCGACAGGGTTTTTTACTTGTTGTGTCCAGGCCCACCAATCACTTCTTTGCTCTAAAAAACTATTTAAACAATCACGAGTATTGTTAAGCCCGAATTCATCAAATAAAAATCCAATTGCTTTGGTTACACTTACATTGGGGTTCTGTTTTTCTCCACATTCAGCCATAAGAGCTTGCCAAGCTTGTTGTTTGAAACTGGATGTATGTTCAGATAACTCAAAGCCGGGCGGTACTTCTGCTTCAAATGGAAAACGTTTTAGAATTTCCTGACAAAATGAATGGAAGGTTGTGCAACGTACAGATTGTGGGCTAAAAATTATCTCTTCGTATAAGCTACGTGCTTTGGCAATTAATAACGGATTAGATTTAACGGCTAAGTTAGTTAATTCTTTTACTAATTGGTTTTCATCTATAGTGGCTAATTCATATAAGCGATCTTGTAATCGCAGCTGCATTTCAGCGGCAGCTTTTCGGGTAAAAGTAATCGCGACAATATGTGATGGGTTTGCGCCATTGAGAAGTAGTTGAACAAGTCGATTGATGAGCTGATACGTTTTACCGCTACCCGCAGAGGCCTCTATTATTAAACTTTTGTTTGGTGAAATTATGCTCACTAGTGGTTATCTTTTAATCAGCTCGTAATAATTTATGGTTCATTTTTAAACAGTTCAATTTAAATATGTGTTTTAGGTCACAGTTTCGAATTCTGGCGCAGGTAAAGAATACCAGCTGTGGTACTTTACCAAAATCAGTTGTGCTTAGGGAAGAACTCCTGCAAATACATCTGAATGAATTAGGTAATATTCACATGGAATCGTGGTATCAGGCAGGATAGCTTGTTAAGGAAGGAGTTCGGCAGGATAAGGAAATTACGGAGTTTTACTCCATAAACTCGTACTGCACGAGAATAAAAACGGGCTGGATTAGCTTGAAGGGACTTATTAAACATCAGACGGCGAAAGCCGTCTTTTTTTTACTCACGAATAACGAGCGGGCAGATTGCGGCGTTAAAAGTCAGCTCAAAATGCTCACATACTAATGTATGCTCCGCTTTTTCGCGGACTTTTGCCTTGCACTATGCCCGCTCGTTATCCGTGAGTTGAGTATAAAGTGTAGAAGAGATAACTAGGCTATTTATTCCATATTTTATTATGTAATATGGCTGGTAGAGAGTGGGTAACTCTCAGAAGTATTTTGCTTATTAGCCATTCTAGAAATGATTGGGAAAATAATTATATAGGTATTATTCATCCTTCAATAGGTAAAAAGAAGATGTCTATATAAGTCACTCTTATGCATTAAAATAAAACAACATCAAGGAGGATATATGAGACCAAATCTCAATAAAGCCGCTAATAAATTTAAAGAAGTAAATATTAGTGTAGAGAAAGTCGGAAAGTTCATAGGTGGAAAGGTAAATTACAATATAAATACACTTACAAAAGCTGAAGGTCGCTTCGAAAATGCCTGTGCTATTAGAATGAGTTATGTCCTTAATAAAACGGGTGTTAAAATTCCCTATATATCAGGTCAAACGGTTTCAGGTAAAAATGGAAGTTGGTATATTTATAAAGTTAAAACACTTGTCAAATTTCTTAAAAAGAAATTTGGAGCACCAGATCATATTATTAAGAACCCAACATTATTAAAGCTCTCAAAATTAAAAGGAATTATCATATTTGAAGTAGAACAATGGGTGGATGCTAGTGGGCATGCTACTATCTGGGATGGAGCTAAATGTTCCGATAAATGTTATTTCAAAGAATCTAAAAAGGCATATATATGGGAATTAAAAAATTAAGCTATTTATTATTTTTATTCATATTACCAATTTCTTGTAATGCAGAAAAACATTCATTCAAATCTGCAAGCGAAGAAACATTATTTAAAAACTTCACCTTGTCCATTTGTTTAGGTATAGCGTATAAAGATGCTTCTAAAGAATTTGCTAAGCAAGTCAGTTCAGCTGCAAATGGTTATAGAGAATATTCTCATATATCATTAGAGGCTTATGAGGAATCGCGTACTGTTATAAAAAAATGGCTTAAAAAGAACTATGAAAGTAAGCAAGGAGGCCAAGTACATTTGATGAAGTGCATTGACCTTTATAATCATTCAGAACTTCATAATATATTTTTGAAATATAATCCATGTAAATCACCTGATTCATGGCTTGATCATAATGAATTCAATAAATCGTGTAAGTAAAATTGTATAGCAAGGCGTTCAGGAACATTCGTTTAGCTCATTGGGGTGCTAAGTCGTTATTGAACTAGCACCACTTTAATGGACAGCTTCTTGCCGATCATTACCAAATAAGAGTTCGACGCGTTGGTTCTGTAATCGCATTAAATATGTCAAAAATAGACCTTATTTGTAACTATTTGAATATGATTATACATATCCAGTTAAATATTCTGATGCGGCCGTACAAAACCGTAAAACATATAATTTTAAGAATGTTATTTAAATCCTTGAGGGTCGTCATTCCCGCGTAGGCGGGAATCTATGAGTTCGGTCATTATCGAAAGCAAATATTTTATGTGTAGCCCTTTTATTTAACAAAGAAAATTTGTAAGTAGTATGCTCTTATAGATTCCCGCCTACGCGGGAACGACGGATTCTGTCAGGCTAACTGTAAGTTTTTTTATCAATTTGTAAGATCATATTTCGACTTTCACACCTTATTCTTGTCATTTGAGTGAAACTTCCAACAGATACAAACTTTCGTTCTATATGAAATTATATTAGTGTAATATCAACGTTATTCAGTCATTATCAAAGTGAAATCCTTATGTTGAAAAAAACGCTTATTGCTGCAGCTGCTGTCTTTATCTTAGTCGGTGCTATCGTCTTTGCTAAGCTCGGTCAATTTTCGGCAATGGGTGAAGCTGCTCAAAATATGGTGATGCCGGCTGAAACGGTTACGGCTATGCTGGTAGAAGATACTCAATGGGAACAATTTATCCCTGCTATTGCGACTGTGACAGCGGTGCAGGGGGTAAAGGTTAGCGCTGAAGCTAGTGGTAGGGTATCAAAAATTAATTTTCAGTCTGGTACGTCTGTAAAGCAGGGCGACTCATTAATTCAACTCGATACCGCAAGTGAAGACGCACAGCTTGCTTCTGCAAAGGCAGCAGCAGCCCTTGCGAAAGCAGATCTTACGCGTGTTAAAAGACTCTACAAACAAAAACTGGTTTCACAAGGTGAGCTCGATAGTGCTGAAGCAAAGGTGAAAGAGACCGTGGCACTGATCCAAAATGTACGTGCACTCATTGCGAAAAAAACGATTAATGCACCGTTTTCAGGTCGGCTGGGATTACGAGAGGTTAACCTAGGGCAAATTTTACGTGAAGGTGATGCCATTGTATCCTTGCATACTCTTGATCCTATTTACGTTGATTTCTCAATTCCTCAAAAAGCATTATCGCGTTTAAAACCGGGTCTTGAAGTGCGGGTTACCGTTGATGCCGCGCCAAAAGATATTTTTGTTGGCCAGATAGTTGCCAGTAATCCTGAAGTTGATCCTGTTTTACGCAGCGTTCGCGTTCGCGCAAAAATAGCGAACTCCAATGAGGTACTGCGCGCAGGTATGTTTGCCAATGCCCGCGTCGTAATGCCTGACAAAAAAACGGTATTACCTGTTACCGCAACTGCCATTGCTTATGCCACCTTTGGCGATTCGGTATTTGTTATCGAAAAAAAGAGCAACGAACAATCTGGCAAATCGGAACAAGTACTTCGCCAACAGTTTGTTCAGCTCGGACAACGACAGGGTGATTTTGTTAACGTGATAAAAGGATTGAAAGCTGGCGACAGGGTAACGACCAGTGGCGTATTTAAATTACGTAGTGGCATGAAGGTGGTTATTGATAACACACTTGCTCCCAAGCCTAGTCTTAATCCTAACCCATCTGATTCTTAAGTCACTTTATTAAGTTGCGATATTATGAGTAATAGCTTCACTGATATATTTATTCGGCGTCCGGTACTTGCCATCGTCGTCAACCTGATAATTATTATTGCAGGTATTAATGCTTGGAACTCGCTTAGCGTACGCCAGTATCCACTCAGTGAAAATGCTTCTGTTCAAATTAGTACGGTATACGTCGGCGCCAGTGCGGAGTTAGTACGTGGTTTTATTACTACTCCGCTAGAGCGAGCTATTGGTTCAGCAGAAGGAATTGATTATGTCGAATCAAAAAGCCTGCAAGGTATTTCAATTATTAAGGCTCGGCTTAAACTTAATTACGACTCCACAAAAGCGCTTGCGGATATTTCATCCAAAGTTGATCAAGTGCGTAATGATTTACCCAATGAAGCACAAGTACCTGCTATTAGTGTACAGTCGGCCGACTCTGAATTTGCCGCGGCCTATTTGAGTTTTTCATCTGATATTTTATCGCAAGAACAAATTACCGATTATCTTGCGCGTGTTGTACAACCTCGTCTCGCAGCAATTACTGGTGTGCAACGCATAGAAATTTTTGGTGCACGTACTTTTGCTATGCGTGTATGGCTAAAACCTGATCGTATGGCGGCGCTGGGAATTAGCCCATCGCAAGTACAACAAGCCTTGCGAGCCAATAATTATCTGGCAGCCCTTGGTAGTACCAAGGGCGCGTTGGTTCAAACTAAATTAACTGCAAACACCGATTTGCATGATGCCGAAGAGTTTCGTCGTTTAGTTATCTATCAAAAAGACGACGTTATTGTTCGTTTGCAAGATATTGCAAAGGTTGAGTTAGGTTCAGAAGATTACGACACATTGGTGCGTTACTCAGGACACACTGCCGTTTTTGCCGGTGTGTTCCCGCAACCAAATGCCAACATAATTGAGGTGATTGATAAAGTACGTGTTGAACTTAAAAGACTCGAAGGCGATTTGCCTACAGGACTTGATGCCAGTATCGGTTACGATGCTTCGGCCTATGTTAGTGATGCCATACATGAAGTCTCCGGTACTTTGGTAGAAACTTTGCTGATTGTTATTATCGTTATATTTTTGTTTCTCGGCTCATATCGGTCGGTTTTAATTCCAGTAGTAGCGATTCCAGTGTCCCTCATTGGAAGCATTTTTTTAATGCAAACATTTGGTTTTACACTCAACCTGCTAACGTTACTTGCCATCGTTTTATCTGTAGGTCTTGTTGTTGATGATGCGATTGTTGTCGTCGAAAATGTTGAACGGCATTTGCGAGAAGGTCGCACGCCACGCGAAGCCGCTATGCTTGGTGCGCGTGAATTAGTTTCACCGGTTATCGCCATGACCGTCACGTTAGTTGCGGTATATATACCGATTGGTTTGCAAGGGGGGTTAACGGGTGCATTATTTCGCGAGTTTACTTTTACTTTAGCTGGTGCTGTCACCATCTCTGGTATCGTAGCGTTAACATTGTCGCCAATGATGTCTGCAAAAATGCTGCGCAGTGCAGAGGATGAAGAAAAAGGATTAACAGGGTGGCTCAATCACCGCTTCGACCGAATGCGTATTGCTTATGGTCAGATGCTTGGTACCACACTGGCTGCTCGTCCTGCAGTATATCTGGTATGGATTATCGTTAGCCTTTGCACAGTCCCCATGTTTATGATGTCGCCGAAAGAACTGGCGCCATCTGAAGATCAAAGTGTATTGTTCGGCATTATTAATACCTCTGCTAATTCTACCACTGACCAAAATGCGACTTTTTCAAAAGCGGCAGAAGATGTAATGCTAAAAGTACCGGAAACAGCACTTACCTTCCAGCTTCTGTTTCCACCATCGGTGGGTGCAACAATTGGCGCGGATGGTTTTAGCGGCATGGTAGTAAAGCCTTGGGCTGAACGTGACCGAACGGTTAATCAAATTTTGCCAGAAGTACAAGCCGAAGTTTCAAAAATTCCCGGTATTCAAATGTTTATGACAACGCCGCCAGCTTTGCCAGGTGGGAGTAATTTCCCGGTCGAATTTCTAATTACCTCGATTGCCGACTCCAAGCAACTACTCAAATATGCACAGGCAATACAAGACAAAGCAACGCAAAGCGGATTATTTTTCTTTCCACCGATTATCGATATGAAAATTGACCAACCGCAAGCAACCATTACCTTCGATCGTGACAAGCTTGCTGCTCTAGGTTTAAACCTGTCACAAGCGGGGGCGGACTTGGGTATTGCCACCGGTGGAAATTTTGTTAACCGCTTCAATATGGATGGCCGAAGTTACAAAGTCATTCCACAAATCCAACGTGCGGATCGCTTAAACAGTGAGCAGTTAGGTGAAATCTATCTTCCCACTGCCGATGGTCAAATGGTGCCCTTATCATCCGTTAGTCATATCGAACATAACGTTGTTGCTCGTTCCCTAAATCGCTTTCAACAACTCAATTCAGTAAAACTATCGGGTGTTAGCGCACGCACATTGGATGATGCACTGACTTTTATGGAAAAAACAGCAAGAGAAATTTTGCCGCCCGGTTACAGCTTCGACTACACGGGTGAGTCTCGCCAGCTCCGTACTGAAGGCAATAAATTCCTTCCCGCATTTTCATTGGCCATACTGTTAATCTTTTTAGTATTAGCTATACAGTTCAATTCATTTCGCGATCCGCTTGTTATTCTTGCAGGCTCGGTGCCGTTAGCTATGTTTGGTGCATTAATTTTTACAGTACTAAAAATTCCAGACCCCAACACACCTTATTGGACCAATGGCTGGACCACCACCATGAACATCTACGCCGAAGTCGGTCTGGTTACATTGGTTGGTTTAATTGCCAAGAACGGAATTCTTATTGTTGAATTCGCTAACAAACTACAATTACAAGGTATGAGTAAACTCGAAGCAGCACACGATGCGGCAATGACACGTTTGCGCCCAGTACTAATGACCAGCGTTGCGACCATTGCCGGTCATTTCCCATTAGTATTAGTTGCAGGGGCAGGCGCTGCAGCCAGAAACTCCATAGGGCTTGTACTAGTCGGCGGTATGGCAATCGGTACTTTATTTACACTTTTCGTCGTGCCGTCTTTGTATGTATTAATCGCTAAAGATAAAAGTGGTGAGCGCAGTGAAGGTTAGCGCGTTACTATAAATATAGTCTCTTTAATTAATCTAGTACCTTGAATTTTCCTGCTACAAGTTCATGACCGTTGATAATAATCGCAAGACCGTGCATGCCGGTGTAGTATTTTCTTGTGGTGATGAATTTGAAAGAGTGATGTTTTTTCACTGATTTATTATTTTCAGGAAAAACGGACTCTGAAATCTTGAATACTTTTCGAGAAGTTTTGCCATTTTTTTTCATAAAATCTACGGCATACTCAATTCTTAATTTACCGAGTTTTTTCTTAGGGGTATTAATATCGAAAGAAAACTCAAGCTTATCGCCTAAGTTGACAGATTTTTGAATTTTAAATTTCTCGATACTAATATGATTTGGTTTTGTGTAACCAAATAATGTCATGATTTTAGGATTGCCTTGCTTGAGTAGTGTGCGGCATCCATGCTTGACTACCCAATCGGTATTGTCATTTAACCCTTTCCAGTCTTTGGCTATTTGAATGACTAACGTTGGGTTATCTTTTGATATGTCGTTTAAGTTGTTAGCGACGCTTCTTCTTACGTATTCACTTTCGTCATTTTTTAGTTTTTCGAGAATTTTTATTACCGGTGTTGGATCTTTTTTAAATTCGGGTAAGCCCATTGCCCACGGTAAGCGAGGGCGACAACCTTCTGATGCGAGCCTGCGGTGATGGAGGTTATCTGATTTTGCCCATTTCATCATTTGAGACATCATTTTTTTATTATATTTTTGAATAAATGGCCGTACTGCAAACTCAGAACTCGAGTATATTGTGAAATGTTCAAGTGCTAGGATAGATTCTTGATATTCATCAAGCCCGTAAAGCTCGACGTAATCGGGCAAAAACATATATTCAAAACCATTATGTTTTTGAGAGGCTTTTTTAAGTATGGTAATAGCTGTGAAATAGTCTTTAGGTAAATGAGTATGTAACGTTTCAGCGATATGGCGCATTCGGCCTTTTAGTTCTCTATTTTCCCACTCATTATCAAAGATACATGCTGTAAATTTTTTTGAATTAAACTGTTTGTGTATTTTTTTTAATATTTTAGAGAATGAATGTATAAACTCGGGGCTGTATATGTTTTTTAGAGGTTCTGGCATTGTAGTTCTGGCATTTTTTTATAGTGCGTCTTGCCACATTTGCTTGCGACATATTCCTTGCATATTACAACGCTTGCAGGTTTTTTCATCTCCCCAAGCAGGTAGACCTGTTTCGTTATGAAGTTGGTTGAAAATGTCTTTTAACCTTTCAGAAGATTCGCCTGCAATAGCTTCAAGCTTTTCACCACTGAGTTTTGCTTTTGTTCTAACACCATCGCTTTTAACTTCTAAATATTCGACTTGGCTAACTTCATTGTCGTTATCTTGTAATAAGGTGTGATAGAAGGGGAGTTGGACTTGTTCGCCAGACTCGACATCTTTATTAGAGCTGATAACGCCGGTTTTATAGTCAATAACATCCAAATTTAAATCTAAGTTACTAGCATTCTTATCTATACGATCTAAACGGCCTGTGAGTTTTAATGGCTTATTCTGGTTAATATCGAGTTCTTTTGTGAGCTTACTTTCAACTTTATAAATGTCCCAATCTTTATTATGTGTTATTTGCCATTGTATATAATGCGGTGTTATTTTTTTTGCTTGTGCATACCATGCCTGGTGTTCATGGTTGTCTTCTAGGTCGGCACTAAAAACTTTTTTTATGATATCATTTAATAGTTTAGATGCTGCTTCTTTATTATTATCGGTTATTTTTGTTTTAAAAGGGCCAGGGAGAGCATCAATGTTGTGATGAAAAGCCTCTAAGCATTTATGAATACGTTCACCATAATCTGCTTTTGATAAGGCTTCACGCATTTCTTCGGTTGCCTCTAACTTTAAACAACGTGCAGCATAAAACAGATATGGGCAATTTATCAGCTCTTGATATTGAGAGGCTGATATTTTTTGAGGGATTAGGTTTGCAGGTATTACCGGTATAGGCTGAGTTAATTCAACGGCCTGTTGTTTAGCCGGGTGTGTAAATGTGTTTTCGGGTGCATTTACGAGCTGTTGTAAGGTTTCGTCTTTCAAATCTTGTTGGTATGCAAGAACATGGAATTGTTCAAGTAAGCTTAACCAGGCGCTAGGTTTAATCGCTTCGCCGTTGTCACCTTGATTGCGATAGCTGAGTAAGACGTTATCGCTTGAGTTAAGTAAACGTATAAAATGATAAAGTCGTTCATTCTTATCGTCTAAGGATGTGCTTAACCCTAATTCATATTTTACGGCATCATTAAAAAAAGCAGAAGGCGTGGGGGAGCCCGGTAAAAACTCTTCTTCGACAGCGGCAACAATCAATCCGTCGAAAGTTTGTTGTGCACTTTGCGATAAACCAATAAGTTGTACCTGGGTTGTACTTGCCGGTGGCATAAAACGACTGCGTTCTAATTGCATTGCTAACCATGCTCGTGCTTCTAACCAATTAAATTCTATGTTAACTAAATCTGATTCGACTTGCAGATTATCCAGTAGATTAATTATTTCTAACCCTGCTGCATCATCGGACAAGGATTGTTCTAACCCTAGAGCCGTTAATGAATTGGCTATGGTTTGGATAAATTCTTGCGGTGTAAAAAGCGCTTTATTTTTGAGTTGTATGAGTGGGTTAGCGGCGGTTTCGAACTGGGTTAATACATCGCTAAGAATGGAGTGGGTTTCTTTAAACCAATCAGGTAGGCGATGTTCTCGTTTAATAATACTCGATCGATAAGCGCTTAAGTGTTGATGTATATTTTCATGCCGAATAATATCTTGCTCTAATCTATGCACTGCATATTGCAAGTCTTGTTGATTAATATCAGGGAAGATTAAGGATGACTTTAATAAATCAAGTAGAGGAAGATAATAGAAATCTTGCTCAACACACTCTAGCCAACGTTCCAGCGTGGATGCTGCGCGTGTCGTAGATAACGCCCAACCTGCAGAATCTTGCAAAAATACTCCACTGCGTTCAAGTAATGCGCGAACGCGTCGAGCAAGCCGACGGTTTTCAGTTACGATGGCCAGTTTTGTTTTTCCTTCTAATAACCAGCGACGTAATTGAATATCAATTGCGCGAGCTTCTTGTTCGTTATCATTAGCAGAAAAGGTATGTATGTTTTTTAGCGGGCTGATGTTGGTGTTGTTATGTTGAGTACGTTCAATCAATGGTGCACTTTGGATGTCGTAAACCTTATTAATCAGATTTATTTTTTCTGATGTGTTTTTTGATATTTCAATATTTTCAGTGTTAGAAAATTGATTGATGCAATCTGTTATATGTTTGTATTGGTGGTAACTTGGCAAGTCTTCATCAGTATTGGATACTTGGCCTTGTATAAAATAATGAACCTTATGATGTTCGCTTAATTGTTCTAACCATTGCGATTCTGTTTTTGTTAAACGATCGTAGCCTGATAAATAGAAATTAAGTTTATTATGGTCGGTATTGTTCAATTCTTTTAAAGCTTGTTGCATGCAGAATAATTGAGCAGTTTGGGTATCCATTACTTTGTATGCACTAAGTTGGTTATGCCATGCATGCCATAGTGTGAAAATAAAGTGTGCTTCGCGACTTAATGCTTCTATGGTTACTTCGCTATCATTTAAGCCGCTATCATTTAATCCATAGGCATTACTGATTTTTTGTATAAAATCATTTTCATCTTGAGGTATTTTTATTTTATTCGCGGTGAGTTGCTGGAATAGTTCTAATAAACTATGGGCGTAAGTCCAAGGATTGGCTGATTCAAAAATGTTCTTATGTTGTAGTAGCGCTTCAACTAAAATAAGTTCTTGCGTTGTATTATTCACAACTTTTTGTTGATTAGATTGGTACGCCTTTAACCATTGATGTAATGGAATAATTTTCGGCCCAAGTAAGGCCAGATGATTTTGTTTGTGTACTTGTTTTAGTAAGCTTGTTCGAAGTTCTGACGCAATATTAGACTGCGGTGTAAAGATAATGGTATTGGTTAAAATGGGTAGGGTGTTTTCTTGTTGCTCAATAATTTTTTGAGCAACAAGGTCAATCGGATTGTCCGCAAATGATGTTAAGTAGATATTAAGTGCGGGCATGGCTTCCTATTGAATAAGTGTATATCGTTCCGTTTATTGTTCCCTTTATCGTTCAAGGTACTCCAATTTATCTTTCTTGCCGTCCCACTGTTCTGCTTCAGGTAAGCCGGGCTTCATTTCTGTTATGACTGGCCATTCACGCGATAATTCTGCGTTAAGCTCTAAAAAGTGTTCCTGACCATCAGGAATTTCATCTTCAGCAAAAATGGCATTGGCTGGACATTCTGGTTCGCATAGGGTGCAGTCAATACATTCATCTGGATCAATAACTAAAAAATTAGGGCCTTCGTGAAAGCAATCAACAGGACAAACTTCGACGCAGTCTGTGTATTTACACAAAATGCAGTTGTCAGTCACGATATAGGTCATACGGGTAACTCCTGATACAAAAAGATTTTATTTGCGCGTATTCTAATGCCAAAAGGCAAGGGTTGCGAGTTTTTAGAGCAGTTTTTTGAGTTCTTCTAGCTGTTTTAAGGCCTGCATTGGGGTTGTCTGATTTAAATCAATGTCCTGTAGTGCTTTGTATAAGCTTGAATTTAGTGAGGTTGTTTTGTCTTCACTGGGTGGCAAAGAGGATTTTTTAGTCTGGATATTAGATTGTTCTTTTTCTATCAGTGAGACGAGCGTTTGATTCGCCAGTTTAATAACCGATTTGGGCAAACCGGCAAGGGCGGCAACTTGGATACCATAACTTTTATCGGTTGGCCCATTTTTCACTTGATGCATAAAAACAAGTTGGTTGTTATGTTCGACCGCATCCAGATGCACATTAACACTCCCTTTTAGTAAGTCAGGTAATTGTGTTAAGTGGAAGTAGTGTGTTGCAAATAAGGTGCGTGCTTTTATTTTATCTGCTAGATACCATGCGCTTGCCCATGCGAGAGACATTCCATCTTGGGTGCCGGTGCCGCGTCCAACTTCGTCCATTAATACCAAACTGTTTTCGGTTGCATTATGGAGAATGTTTGCTGTTTCTGTCATCTCAACCATAAAGGTTGAGCGGCCACTGGATAAATCGTCCGATGCACCAATGCGAGTAAAGATTTGATCGGTTTGCCCAAGCGTTGCCGAGCTTGCAGGTACAAAACTTCCAATATGCGCCATGATAACGATAAGCGCAATTTGTCGCATGTAAGTCGACTTACCCCCCATGTTGGGGCCGGTAATAATAAACATATGTTGTGCGTTATTTAACGTTATATCATTCGGGCTAAATGGCTGACTTTGTACATGCTCAATAACCGGATGACGACCGGCGGTAATTTCAATGCTATGTTGCTTTGAATCAGTAAAGTTTGCTTTACAATAATGATTTGTTTCTGCACGTTCGGCTAAATTATTAAGTACATCAAGTTCGGATAGTGCTTGTGCGGTTTTTTGTAGTGGGAGCAATTGATTATTAAGTTGTTCGATTATATCCGCATAAAGTTTTTTCTCTCTGGCAAGTGCACGCTCATTAGCACTTAACACTTTATCTTCAAGTTCCTTTAATTCGGGTGTTATAAAACGCTCGCTGGCTTTTAATGTTTGTCTGCGCTGATAATCTTCCGGCATTTTTTCAGATTGATTACGACTGACTTCAATATAATAACCATGTACTCGGTTATAACCGACTTTTAGAGTATGTAAGCCGGTACGTTGTTTTTCACGCGATTCTAAATCGGCTAAAAAATCGTTAGCATTTTCTTGCAAGCTAAGTAGCTCATCGAGTTCTTTGTCATAACCTTTTGCAATAAAGCCACCATCACGTATAACAACAGGAGGATTCTCAATAATAGCCGTGGTTAATAACGCTAATGTTTTTGGGTGTTCACTAATTTGTTTTTTTAGTTGCTTAGCTAAAGGCAGTTTAATTTCACTAGGCGATTTAATTTTGCTGAGTGTCTGTTGTAATTCTGGTAATACTGCAAGGGTTGAGCGTAATTTGGAAATGTCGCGTGGGCTAGCACTGCGTAATGCGACTCGGCTTAATATACGTTCGACATCGCCGACTTGCTTTAAAATATTTTCGATGGGTTGATATTGTTGCTGCTTTATTAAGGCTTCAATTAAATTATTGCGTGCTGTTAATGTATGTGTATTTCGTAAGGGTTGGTTTATCCAACGGCGCAACAATCGGCTACCCATTGCCGTTGCGGTGTAATCTAAAATACCTGCGAGGGTATGGTTGTGCAAACCACCGATATGGTATTCCAATTCTAAATTACGCCGAGTACTGGCGTCGATAAGAATGTAATCACTTTTTCTATCAATTTTAAAATGATGAATATGCGGTAAGGCGCTGCGTTGTGTGTTTTTTAGATAATCAATAATGCAACCGGCTGCAATGGTTGCAACGGGTACATCGTCACAGGCGAAACCTTTTAAATCTTTTACAGCAAACTGTTCTGTTAATGTTTTGCTTGCATGTGATAAATTGAAAATCCATTCGTTTTGTTGTTTAAAGCTAATCGGGTAGTTTTGTTGTAAAATTTTTCGCAAATTAAAGGGATCATTTTCATTGAGTAGTATTTCTGCGGGATGCAAGCGCGTTAATTCACTGACTAAATTTTCAATACCACTTACTTGGCAAATATTAAAATGGCCACTGCTAAGCTCAATGCTAGCAATACCAAAGTTAGGTTCTTTGGTGTTGTCAGATTGTTCAGCATGGATAGCGCAAAGTAAATTAATCTGTTTCTCATCAAGCAAGGAGTCTTCAGTTAACGTTCCAGGGGTAACGATTCGAACGACTTCACGATCAACGGGGCCTTTGCTTGTTTTCGGGTCGCCGATTTGTTCGCAAATGGCAATGGATTGCCCTTGTTTTACTAGCTTGGCTAAATAATTATCGGCGGCGTGGTATGGCACACCTGCCATGGGGATGGGCTCACCATTGGTTTTACCACGATGGGTCAGGGTGATATCGAGTAAGTTAGCGGCTTTATGTGCGTCGTCAAAAAACAATTCATAAAAATCGCCCATTCTATAAAAGAGCAAAATATCGGGGTTTTCAGCCTTAATGCGTAAGTATTGCTGCATCATAGGTGTGTGTTGTTCAGTTTTGTTCTTCATAAATCTATAATTTCATCTTGTAAGTGTCTAATAAATTTAGTTTTTATTGCTTCTTCTTTTAATAGCATTCATAGGGTTGTATGAAATTTCACAACTTACATTTCTATCCGAAAATCTGCTTGAAGCTTAAGCCAATGGGCTTTGAGTTTTTCTTTTTGCTCATCATCCATAGGTAAATTCTTTATTGCCTCAGGCCATAATGAGCGTGCTTTTTTCATAGTATCATCAATATGTGGTTTGATTGCACGCCAAGGGATACCTGACTTATTAGCCCAATATTCAAAATTCTCCATTGTCACTGAATACCACTCTTTAGTTTTACTTAGATTCAAAGCGTATTTTTTTTCATCATCCATATAAACGCTGGTGGTTACAATATCGTATGCAGGAGAGAGTCTTGGTGTAATTTGATCTTGATAAAGAAGGCTCCAATTTTTTAAATGGGCATCACCATTGGCAAGTAAGATATTTACCAGTAATCGTCTTGCAAATTGCTGGGCATCGGCGAGTCCATTACCGGAATAATCGTAAATGACTTTACCAACTTGTTCATAATTGGCGGAGTTATATTTATCAATTGGATATTTCACTAAAACTTGAGCAAAGTCTTCCATATGAATTCTTGTCGTCGAGCTTTTATCGGGTTTACGGTCAAAACGTTTGATGGCAAACGCCAGTTTTTCATCGGGTAGATTAATTTGTGGCAGGTTATCCAGCTTATTCAATTCGATGAGCTTAATATCAGGTATATCTATGTCTGCCAAAGAAGCGAGGGACATTGCGGTATATTCGTTTAGAGGTACGTTTTTATGTTTGGTAGATGGGGTTTTAATAATCCAGTCACCTAGCTCACCATTTTTTGTCAGGTTGTAGCGTCCATCTTTTTCTTTCATGGAGAACTTCATTTGAATGCCAGCTAATGAAAACTTGTTTTCTTGATCGTTGCCTTTGAATTTAACAGCTTTGGCTTTGCCATATGTTGTTAGAATACTTTTCGGTACATATTTAGGTTCCATTGGCGTGACCATCAAAGCACCTGGTAAATCTTGGCCGAGATAAGAGAGAATCTGAAACTCATTGTCGATATGGGTTTTTAAACCTTGGGCGATCAACTCTCGCAATGCGCCCTCTGGGAGCAGGTTAGATAAAATAGGGTGTAGTTTCTGGTTTCTAGCCCATGGCTTTGACATGAGTTTTTTTGAATTCGGAAAATTTGGATGCGTAATTAGGCTGAATGTTGGGCGTGAAGAATCATTTATGAACTCATCGGCAAAGCTTAAAAAATTGTGTCCGTTTTGAAAACCTGCCAAATAACCGACTAGCTGGTCATGCAGGGTAAGTTTAAGAACAATAACTTCGTTTATTTGTTCGCTTGTTCGATGGGGACTCATTCATCACCCTCTAGTAAATTTTTCCCTAATATATCCTTCCAGGGATCATTCGCGAGTGTCTCTTCTTCGCTTTGTTTGTCATCTTTGTTATTTAACTGTGATGATGAAAACTCGTTATGCCTTAAATCTTCATTCCTGAGAATGGCTTCGACAATATTTCGTTTCTCTGTTGGGATCAGCATCAACTCGCTGTTGAGACCTTTGGCAATGAGTTCAAGGGTATTTAATCTAGGATTTCCCTTGGATTCTAATTGCTGGTACTGCTGGCGCGATACGCCAATCCGCAGCATCATGTCTTTTTGTTTTAGGCCTAAGGCTAGCCTACGTTCTTTAAGTTGTTGAAGTAATGATTTCATAATAGGATGCATATATGTTGCTTTGTTACATTAAGAAAGATATTAATTTCTTTTTTTTCTTAAAGCAACTAATAAATTGCTTTTATATGTATAACTAGGTCGTTTAAGGAAAAGCAATATATCACTTGCTTAATAGGCGGTAGCAGATCTTATTTCCACTCGCGTTAGCGCGGGTAAGCCCAGATCGGTTTTCCTATTTTCTAAGCCATTATTGTTTGATGATACTTTCGACCGCGGACAAGTTTCCAGGCGTCGGATCACATAGGGTGATATGACCCAGCTTACGGCCTTCACGGGGTGATTTACCATAGTCATGTAATCTCACATTTTCTAGATTCATAATGCTCTTCGAATCAGGCATGCTGCCGACTAAATTATACATGGTGCAATCACTAAAGGTGTTCGTTGCACCAAGTGGTATATTCAGGATGGCTCGCAGATGGTTTTCAAATTGACTGGTAGCAGCCCCTTCGATGGTCCAGTGCCCTGAGTTGTGTACTCGAGGGGCAATTTCGTTGGCAACTAATACTTCATCGCAGACAAAAAATTCAAAAACAAGTACGCCAACGTAGTTGAGTTCTGATAGCATTTTCTTCGCATGACCCTCGGCAAGGGATTGCAGGGGATCATTCAATCTTGTCTGGCTTTTTACCAAGATGCCATTCTTATGTAGATTTTGTATCAGTGGGTAATATCGAATACTGCCTTGTTGATCGCGTACAGAAATAAGGGAAACTTCTCGGCTGAAAGACATGAATTGTTCGGCTATTAATGGTCGAGCACCAAGATCATGCCAAACTTCCTTTGCCTGCTCCGGTTTTGTTAGCATGGCCTGGCCTTTGCCATCATAACCAAAGCGTCGGGTTTTTATGACTAAGGTGTCACTGTGTTTATTCGCCACCTGCTCGAGCTGCTCTGCAGAGTCAATCGCATAAAATTCAGGCGTTGGTATGTTGAGAGTATTGAATAAAGTTTTTTCAAGCAGTCGATCTTGTGATGTACCCACCGCATCAGGGTTGGGGTGTACCGTGACGGATTTTTGCAGGTATTTAAGTGTTTCCACGGGTATGTTTTCTGACTCAACGGTTACAACATCAACCTGACTCGCGAAGTCATTGAGTTTTTTATAATCGTCATATTCTCCGCAAATAAAAGTGCCTAGCTCTGCCGCGCAAGACTCTGGATTCGGATCATAAAAGACAAATTGTACTCCTCTGGGGATGCCTGCTAGAGCAAGCATTCTTGCCAGTTGCCCAGCGCCCAATATGCCTACTTTCATATTGAATCTCTAGGATCAGGATTGGCTAAAACTGTGTCAGTTTGTTGTTGTCGGAAATTGATTAGGTTAGTGCGGATGTCCGGATATTTGTTTGCCAACATGCTAGCAGCCAGTAATGCTGCGTTAATCGCACCAGCACGACCGATTGCCAACGTACCAACAGGAATACCGGCTGGCATTTGTGCAATAGATAACAGTGAATCCATTCCGCTCAATGCTTTAGATTGAACGGGCACCCCAAGTATGGGTAAATGTGTTTTGGCTGCAAGCATGCCGGGTAAGTGAGCTGCGCCACCGGCACCGGCAATAATGATTTCCAGTCCACGATCCGCTGCATTTGTAGCATATTCAAACAGCAGGTCAGGTGTGCGGTGGGCGGATACAACTTGTGTTTCATGCTCGATTTGCAGATTTGTCAGAGTATCCACCGTATGTTGCATGGTCTCCCAGTCAGATTTCGATCCCATGACCACTCCAACAACTATATTCATTTTAAATTCCCCTCAATCAGTATCTGCGTATTATAAATACATTTGGGTGTGCTGTAACGCGCTCATCCGAATCTAAACTGCCTTTACGGAACTCAAGACTATCTAGATCAAATGTTCGGTGGCGAGAAGATACGTTTTGGGGGGCTAAGTTTCTCGTGTCTATTCACTACTACCGCAAGGCGCTCATACTTAAATATTGCGTTGGTATATCTAATTATTCCGACTTGTGTGCGACCATTATTTCTTCCAGTGTTAGCCCTGTCATGCCGTTGATTGTTCTCCATAGGTAATAAAAGATGGCCAACATCATAATCATGGAAGGGATGGCGATGACTGGGTAGCTAAGCAGTGTCATCTTTCCGAGTTCCTCGTTAAAAGCGGTACTACCTGACGGGCTAATAACAATCCATTTCGCAAGGATGTAGTTCATTGTGGCTGAAAAGAAAAAGGTGCCGCTCAGTAGATAAGTGGCATTCATTAGACGGGCTTCAAATGATTCGGTATTTCCACGAACATCGAGCGCCTGTTTTATCTTGTCAACATCCATCACTGTTGGACTATAGAGTAGTGATTTTATCAGCGGATAACGGGTGCGTGTGGAAACTAATACTGCAATGCCGAGTAATGCTGGAATAGCGGCTTCTTTGACGGCAAGCCATTGTGGATCGAGTTGCAGCAAACCAATGCCGCCGGTAAGCAATACGCTAATTAACCCCAGTAGTGCTATAAAATTGGTTTTCTTATATTGGAATCGTTCGAATAGACCCCAGGCCAGAGGAAAAGCCAATGCGACAATCAAAGCGGTTGTTGCGCCAAGATCTTCACTACCACTGAGCTTCATCAAGATAAAAGAGGGGATAACAATGCTGACCAGTAGATCAATCATTGGCCGTGGCTTATGTTCAGGCGGATTTTGTGTTGTTGGGTTGGGGGTACTGTTCATACTTTATACTTACACCAGTTTGTGGCCACGCATACACGTGGCCATGTTATTTAAAAAAAGACTAAAAACTTGTTGCGATTATAACGCCATTTAGTACTACCATAATAGTAGCGAGATAAAGCATATGCGTTTTATTATAGCGTGGCATCGTTTTTGTCTGCTGCACACGGACGGGTAAACGTGATTTTGCATTTTTATTCATCGGTTTATACTCCAATTTTATCGTATTAAAAATTGTTACTATTCATCGCCGTTCATAAAGCCTAGCAGATGCAACAGACTAGTGAACAGGTTAAAGATAGCAACATACAAGGTCACGGTCGCCATAATATAGTTGGTTTCGCCACCATGAATGATGTTACTGGTTTCATAAAGTATCAACCCCGCCATGAGTAGCACGAACATGGATGAGACCGCCAACGACAGGCCAGGCATTTCAAAGAAAACCGCACCCAGACCAGCAAGAAAGCCCACCAATATACCCACCATAAGGAATCCACCCATAAAGCTGAAATCCTTACGAGTGGTTAATGCATAACCGGATAAACCAAGGAAAATAGCGCCGGTTGCCCCCATGGCCGTCATGACCACTTGACTGCCATTGGGCAAGGCCAGATAGCTATTGAGGATCGGGCCGAGCGTGTATCCCATGAAACCCGTTAAGGCAAACACAAAGGCGAGCCCCAAACTGCGGTTGCGGAATTTAGCCGTCAAGAATAACAGACCGAAATACCCCCCTAACGTTAGCAGTATTCCAGGGTGCGGTAGATTGAGCATCATAGAGACACCTGCCGTTAACGCACTGAACATCAGTGTTATGGAAAGCAGAATATAGGTGCTGCGGATCACCGTATTGGTCGCAAGAACGGCCGTTTGTGTACGGGCTGAGGTATTTGGAATTGATGTATTCATTTTATATTCTCCAACCGGTTAATTAATTAATGGGGCTGTGTACGTCGACTGTCGGTTCGATATAGTGCAGACGAGACGATCGTTCACGGTCACGATGTCGTGCCAGCCGACGACCAACAGTACGTCCAGCACGATCAGCCGCACGGTCGATTGCTGCATAGAGGTCCGCCTCTGTATCCTCAATCACTACGTCAGCTAGATGAGGCAGTAATACATGGATATGGCAACATTTGTCTGCTCCGCCACGAGGTCCATTAATATCGGACAGTCGTACCATAATACGCTGGATATGCTCATCTCTTGTACTTAGCGCAAAACCCAATCGGCGCTCAATATAGCTTTGTATGGCCTTTGTTAAAGGAAAATTACGTGCTTGAATATCAATTTGCATAGTCTTCTCCGGTATCGGTCTGGTGATTAACGAAGACTTAGGGTAGGCTGATTCCAAACGAAGGAAAAGTCGAATAATATTGTTATATTCTTCGGTTTTAACGAAGAGAGTGCAAAGGCATGATAAATTATAAACATCTTCATTATTTCTGGATGGTGGCAAAAGAAGGTGGTATCGCCCGGGCGAGTGAGCGTCTGCATATAACACCTCAGACCATCAGCGGGCAGCTCAGTTTACTGGAGGAAAATTTGGGTGAAGCGCTATTTAACCGCATAGGGCGAAACTTGGAAATCACGGAGACTGGGCGGCTGGTGTTGAGCTATGCCGATGAAATTTTTTCACTCGGCGGTGAGTTGGAAGAAATGGTTAATAATCTTCCGAGTGGTAGACCTCAGGTATTCAAGGTTGGAGTATCCGATGCGGTGCCGAAATCGATTGCCTACCGTTTGCTGGCACCTGCGCTAAAGTTGCCGGAGGCGGTTCGCATTGTTTGTAGTGAAGGCGCTCTTGATTCTTTGCTCGCCGAACTGGCTGTGCATCATGTTGATTTGGTTATCGCTGATGGCCCAATTCCACCAAACGTGAACGTAAGTGGTTTTAATCACCCGCTTGGTGATTGCGGTATTAGTTTTTTTGCCGCACCTGAAGTGGCCAACAAGCTAGATAAAAACTTTCCGCAAAATCTGAATGGTGCGCCATTACTTTTACCAGGAGAAATGACCGTAGTAAGGAACCGCCTAGTACAATGGTTTAATGGGCTCCATCTACATCCGCGTATTGTTGGTGAGTTTGATGACAGTGCTTTAATGAAAGCCTTTGGTCAGGGTGGGGCGGGTGTGTTCATTGCGCCAAGCCCCATTGCCAAGGAAGTGGAAAAACAATATGGCGTGGTATCTATTGGTCAGACGGATGAGGTACGTGAACAATTTTACGCTATTTCAGTGGAGCGTAAAATTTCACATCCGGCAGTATCCGCAATTACAGAATCGGCGCGAGAGTGGTTATTTGCAGATGTTCCTTCGAAGCGTAGACAGAAAAAAATAACATAAAAGAATGAATACGAAAGATGAAGTACCGACAATAGCGTAGAAGTAAGCACCCACATCTGAAATACAACTGCATAGTAAACTCCGCAAAAATCAGATATTGAATTAAGTTTTTTAAATGCACATCAACATTATGAGGGTGTCAGTTAGCTTAAGCATTTAAATCTTTAGAATTCGATATTTTTTTTGTGATGTTGATCACGTATTATTATTTAATAATAAAATACGTTATTAGGTTATATGTTGTGGATTAAATATATAGGTTTTATTTTGTTGTATATTATCCTGCTTTGAGATTATTGTTTGATTGTCTTAATATCACGTCTTCAAGAAAATCAGTTTGTTGGTTTCTACGTTTTAAATCATCAGGGTTGATTGTTTCTTTTTTTATCGTTTTGAGGCGGTTATTTAATTCTTGAAATTCAGTGATTTTGTCTTTATTTAGAATCGTGTCATTAATGTTTTGTTTCATTGTGCGTTCATACGAAAGTTTATCCATAGTTTTTCCAGCAACTAATTCTATAATGTTTATTTCTTCCTTGGATAATTCGTTAAGGAATTTCATTGAATTGGAAGATTTTATTGGCTGAGAAAGATTTTCCCATAATTGGCTTGATGAGGCGCTTCGCTTCGCTTCATTCGATTTATGAAACTCCAACATTTTTTCAGTGAACTGTATTTCTAGAAATGCACAGAGTTTTTCAATAGTATAATGTGTGTTATTTATTAAATCCTCATAACATAAACTGAAAAATTGTTGTTCATTTAATCTGTCACGTTGAGCAATACATAACTCTTGGAGTTCAACCCATTGCTGAGCAATAAAGTATGGATGTTTCTCACCTATAACTGCTTTACTGAAAGATAATGCAACATCACGAGGGTCACGATATAAATATATGTATTTAGGTTTGTCAAAATACTGATTAAGTTCTTTTGCCCATCTGATGTTTTGCATACTTTTACACAACCAGGCATTTGCGTTGTGATATTCTGCATAGATATCCATTATGGCGCCAAAAACGGCTATAAGATTATTTTTCTTGCAACGTGAATGGACGTTTTTTCTATCGAGCTTATCTAACTCCCACGGTACAGGGTTTAATTCAACAAGTGTGCAGGCATCATCAATGAGTAAAGAGAAGTTGGCTTCATTTTCTAAATCTCCGTACATTGCTACGATTGGCATCAGACGTTGTAATATATGAGGTGGATGGGGAGCCGCTATTTCTTCAGATTCATTAAGAATTAAACGTAGCAAGTTTGAACCAGAACGTTGTTCGCCAACCATGAGAAAATTTTTCATATTAAACTCCAGTATTTTAATTTAAAAAAGCATATAACCAAGTAAACCTGCTGTCGGAATGATCCAGATTAGATCGAGGTTAAATTTAATTAAGCCAATTAGAGATGCAATAAAAATCGCAATGGGTGGCCAAGCGTTCTCAACAGAGATTGGTGAAATAGGGAATGCGGATTTCAATATGACTAGAGCAGCAACTGCAATCATTCCAATAACGACACAATGAATACCTTTCATTGCGGCTTGCATCCCCTTTGACTTTTGTATTACATCTAACCATTGAGATGCAGTTATCATTAGAACGGCGGGTACAGTATAAATAGCGATAGTAGAAACTGTCGCACCAAGTATCCCAGCGACTTTATAACCGATAAAAGCGGCACTAATGAGTATTGGACCAGGTGTGATTTGTCCAAGTGCGATTCCATCCATAAATTGTTGTTGTGTAACCCAGCCATGTTCAATAACGACAACACTACCAATTATTGGAATGAAAACATAACCACCGCCAAATAACATAAGGCTCATGCTTGCAAATGTTATTGCTAGAAAGAGTAAGCTGTTCTTATCAAGTGGCAAAGGGATAAAGAATAAAATGACAAGCGCAATAAATACGATGAAGGTAAATAGTATTTTTTTATTTAAGATGTTGTTTAATTCGTTTTTAACATCAGTCTGAGCAGATGAAGTTGTAAAAAGTTTGTAACCAACTAGGCCTGAGATAATTATTAATAGGATTGGTGTGTATATTTTAAAATCAATGGGGACAAGTATAAGCGTAATAAAAGATATTATGGCAAAGAGTAATTCAGTTTTTCCTTGTATGGTTTTTTTACCTAGTCGCCAAACAACACTTAGTACTACGGCTGCCATGGCAGGAATGAAACCTTGGAATACACTTGTTACGCCAGCAAGCTCCCCATAATTAAAATAAAAATAACTTAGAATAAGCATAGTGATAAAAGTGGGTAACAAGACTGCTGTTGCTGAAACCAGAGCACCTGTTTTGCCGCGAACTTTATAACCGACAAATGCAACAACGTTAACTGCCATGGGGCCGGGAAGGAGATTTGCTAAAGCCATTCCATCTAACATTTCTTGATGCGTGATAAATTTTCGTTTCTTAACAATAGATTCTTCAATGACGGATATCAGAGCCATATATCCGCCAAAAGCTAGGCTGCCTATTTTTAAAAAAATTAAAAATAGTTCTATTAATGGTATAAAAGCATCGGCATTTTCTTCAGCTAATTTTGTTTTATTAGAAATTGTTATTTCTGTCATTGTTGTATCAACTTGTTTGAACGTTGGCTTGTAGAGGCGACTTCAGTAAATATTGTCTCAATGAAATTTATAAGTTGATTGGTACATGTTTCAATATCATTCAGTGATGTATTTATTATAAGTTCAGGGTTATGAGGTTTTTCATATGATTGACTAATGCCCGTAAAGTTTTTAATTTCACCACTCGCGGCTTTTTTGTAAAGTCCTTTAGGGTCTCGTTCAATACAATCTTCAATCTCTGCATCGATATGAACGAGATAAAAATTCTCACCTACTATTTCCCTAACAGTCTGTCTGCCTTGATCATGTGGTGATATGAAGGACGCCAGTACAATGTGGCCAGCTTTAGAAAATAAGGATGCAACTTCACCGGTACGTCGGAGGTTTTCTTTGCGCGATAGTGTGTCAAAACTTAGATCGGAGTTAAGTCCCGTTCTAACCGTATCGCCATCTAGAATCGATATTAAATAATTTTTTTCAAACATCCTTTTTTCAACATTAGTCGCGATAGTTGACTTGCCCGATCCAGATAATCCGGTAAGCCATACAACACCACTTTTATGGCCAAATTTTCGATTCCTTGTTTCTCTTGATATAAACCCTGCATGGGGGTGAATGTTTTCTTGCTTACTAGGTATCGATATTTTATTGAGAACTTGAGTATTCATTATGTAATATCTCGCTATAAAGCTCGCATAAAAAAGAACAATTCTTTTTCATGTCCACTAGAAAAGTAGCTAATTGCGCTTACGTACCTATAATATTAGTGCTAGAGTTAATGCTATATCCATGCAAATAGTGTGATCTCGGTAGCACTATTTTATGCTTTCAAAACTGGCTTTTTGGTGTGTTATGTTGAGCCTGTTTCGTAAATTGCCTAAACAATGTGGATGTTGTGGAGCATGGAGTGTCTTCTAAATTTCATTATCATGGATTGAAAGAGTTTAAGTTTAATAAACATTTAATCTGAAGAGTCAACATGCCACTTTTAGTCAATGATACTTATACACAAAATTTAGAACCGATGAGTGAGGAAACTGTTGCGCTTCTTATGTCTCATTGTTCAAAGCGAAAATTACCAAGAAAAGGTATCGTGTTTCGTGCGGGAGATCCTGCAGATACGCTCTATTATATTGTTAGTGGTTCAGTTTCAGTAACCGCTGTTGACGAAGATGGAAGTGAAATAATACTTGCCTACTTAAATGAAGGTGAATTTATTGGAGAAATGGGTTTATTTATAACCGACATTGCACGAAATGCCCTCGTGCGAGCACGCAGCGAAACTGAGCTGGCAGAAATTAGTTACACTAAACTTAATCATTTGCTGAAGACTGAATTAAGTGAGCATCACGCTATCATACTGAGAACGATCAGTTTTCAATTAGCGCAACGCTTACTGAAGACTAGCAAACGAATTAGCTTGCTTACTTCAACGGATGTTTCAGGTCGTATATCTAGAATATTATTAGATATGTGTTATGAGCCTGAAGCCATGTCTCATCCTGAAGGTACCCAAATTCATATTTCACGACAAGAGATCGGGCGGATAATTAATTGTTCACGTGAGACAGTCGGTCGTGTTCTTAAAAAAATGGCAGACGAAGGTATGATAGAAGTTCAAGGAATGAATATTGTTGTCTACCACAGTCGTTAAGTTTATCTACCCAGACTTTTAATATTACTTATCTACGATTCAATATTAAGAGCTCTAACATCATTCCATTCTTTATCTGTTCCTCTCTCGATTCCTTTTAATCGAATTCTTTTTAAAAGTTTTTTACCATAGGCATTCTTATCCATATTGAGTAAAACTTTTTGTAGTTGGTCAACAACTGCTTTTGGTACACGTGGATGTACTGCAAAAGCATGCGGTGTATAACCATCAGAGGTCCATAAAATGCGAAGATTGGCACGATATTCAGGTGAGGTATTTTTAAACGTACGCATAACGCCTCCACCAGCTGGATAACGACCTCTTGCTATATTGCGGTAGACAGAATCGTGAGATGAAACGTATTTAGCATTATAAGAAAGGTTTGACCTAGTCATGATAGCTCTAGGGACTAAGTTTGCCGCGAAGGCATGTGATGGGAAAGCTATTTCAAATCCATCGAGGTCATCTAGACTTTTATAAGGGCTATCTTTATGGGTAACAACGATACCTTTAAGTCTTTTTTTCTTTGCTTTAGCAAATGCAATATATCCTTGTTGTTTATGAAACTGTACATAATGATAAGGATTCATATAAACAAAGTCATATTTTCCTGATTGCACACGCTTTTCGAAGGTTGAAATATTTCTTGTTGTTGAAAAACGAAGTTTTAATCCGGACTGTTTTTCAAAAAATTGTAATACCGGAGACCAAAGTTTTGAAAGCTTACTTCCATTAGATTGTGGAACAATACCAAAAGTATATGAATTTAAGGTATTAGCGCTAATAGGCGCAACAATAATCATAAAACTTAAAAAGCAACTGAGTATTTGACGTTGGACTTTATTCATGAAACTCTCCTGTAAAACTAGGTATATTGTCAGTGTTATGTTTATTGATCTGCATATGAAAGTAAAAGGTCGATATGTTCAAGTAACTCAGATTCAGAGAAAGGCTTAGTCACATAAGCATTCACACCGAGTGAGAGTGCAAGTTCACGATGCTTTTCAGTTGTTCGCGAAGTTACCATTATAATAGGGATATGTTTTAATTCTTTACTTGCTCGGATATGCGAAGTGAATTCTAGACCATTCATTCGTGGCATTTCCAAGTCGACTAATATTATGTCGGGAACTTTACTATTGATTGTTTCAATTGCATCAATCCCGTCTCTTGCCATTTGGACGTCGTAACCAATATCTTCAACGAATTCTGCTAACGAGCGTCGCGCTGTTAACGAATCATCGATCACCAAAGCACTGATAATATCTGCGTCATGTCCTGTCGTATTGAGAGCAGAGAGATCGTAAAAAGGTATGTTTTCACCAGTATCGATAGTACTCATTAGGCCTGGCAAATCAAGCACCGGGACAACGTTGCCATTACCTAGTATTGTTGCGCCTTCAATACCAACAATGTTAGGGATATAAGTACCTAACTGCTTAATAACGAGTTCTTGGTTAGCAATGACATTTTTAATTGTAAGAGCATAGGGTGTATTGGTTTCATCTTTTATAATTATTATGGAACGTTGTTTACGTTCATCATTACTAATACTAGCTTGATGTAGTAACGTTTCTATATCGAATGCATTGTATGTTTCGTTGCCATAATGGAATTTTATATTTCCCTCTTCAAGCTCAATGGTTCCATCATTTGCACTAAGAATTTGTTCAATGCCTCTATTCGATAAAGCAAGTATTTGATCTCGGTGTTCAATTAAGATTGAATGTACAGAAATTAGAGTAAGTGGTAGCCGGATTTCAAATATGCAGCCGACATCTGTGGTCGAGTTAATTGTAAGCGAACCTTTTAGAGACGTTATTTGGTTGTAGACCACGTCCATGCCAATGCCTCGGCCTGAAACTTGTGTTGTTTCAGTTGTCGTTGTAAAACCAGATAGTCGAATAAGTTTTGTTAGCTCTTCATCGCTTATTTCATCAGTCTCTTTGATTAGATTTTTTTCGATAGCTGTTTTCTTGATGGCTTCATAATTCAATCCAGCTCCATCATCAGAGCAGCGAAGAACAATATGCTCACCTTCTCTAAAGCAATCGATAGTTAATTGGCCTGACGCATTTTTATTTTTTGACTCTCTTTGTTCAGGTGATTCAATACCATGTGCGATTGCATTGCGTAATATATGCATAAGTGGTTCAGCAATTTCATTTAGCACGTCATTATCTAGAAAAGTATCTGAACCGGTAATATTTAGGGCGACATTTTTATCTGTAAGTCGAGATGTTTGACGTATGCTGCGTTGTAATCTCGGTACAATGTTCTGAAAGGGAACCATACGAGTTTGCATCACTACGTCTTGATTTTCTTTGTGTATGCGACTTTGTTCTACAAGTAAACTTTCTAATTCAGTTAATTCATCATCAATGTTTTGAGTAATTTCTTTTGAATCTGTTACTGATTCGACTAAACGATGCGTCAATGTATGAAGCTCGTTATATTGTTCAAGCTCTAAAGCATCGAAAACATCCGTCATACTATTTTGTGTTTGTTTTGAGGCCAATCGTTGGATATCTACAATATTCTCGAGGTCAAAGACGAGTTGTTGGAATAAATTATTTTGTTGTAACGTTAGTTGGTTTTGTTGAGATGCTAGTTTTAGATGTTCTTGTAATTGTGCACCCATAATAATTGACTCACCTGCAAGTGTAAGCAGTTTGTCAATAAATGAAGCGGGCACCCGTAACATATTTTCTGTAGATTGAATATGTTGGTTGGTTGTTGCATCAATACTGTTGTCGTCAGTAAGTGATTCATCACTTGCTTGCTCAGCTGTATTTAGCGGGATTGAATCGTTAGGAATCCCATCTTGGTCAATTTGATTGGCCCAGTTGAGAATGTTTTGTAGAACAGATAATGCTTGATTAGGTTTTTCACTAATACCTAAAAGAACTTCTGTCATAACTTCAAGCATATCTGCAGCATCTAGCAATAAATTTGCAAGTACTTTGCCTGGTAGTACTTTATGTTTGGCAAAAGCCGTTAAGATATCTTCGATATGGTGGGTTAAAGTTGCAATACCCGTTATACCCACCGTATTTGCAGCACCTTTTAATGTATGGGCGATGCGTTGTGCATTTTCTAAGTCATTAAGCGTGCTAGTTCCATTTTCAATTTTTGTAACCGTAAGGCTAAATTCTGATGTTTGAATAGGTAGTTCTTGTAAAAGGCTATTGAGGAGGTTTTGATTTACATCCTTAGGTAGTTCTAAAGAAATATCGTTTTCAGTTGCTAGCGTTGCGCGATTCTCAGTTTCGTCTTCTATAATTATCTTTGGCGAAAAAAGTTCCTTAATGAGATGCTCTTCAGATAAATTAATCTCTATTGGCCATGTCGGCTGAACTATGGAAGATACAAAATGTTTAGTAAATTCTAAATTATCTAATTCGACTAAATATTTAAGAATTAAATTTGGTAGGTCGGTTAAAAGTTGCAACGTTGGGTTGTTTGGAATGGTTGATTGCTTTAGATAGTATGTTAGATTCTCTTCAATGTGGGTTAATCTATTATACAATCCTTGCAAACCGACAGATTCAATGGCAGTAGAGAAGCGTTGCAGAATGCTCCTGTAATTTTCTAGCGCTTGTAATTTTTTTTCATTATCGTTATTGCTCGTTAAAACGTCTGTCAAACTAGATAATAAATCTATTTCAATTGTTAACTCTTCTGCTACAAGGTTGATTAGTTTATCAGCAAGAAAATTTCTACGTTCTTCACTAATGTCGTCAACAATGCAGGTTGAGTTATCATTTGTTTCTGCAGTTTCATCTGAATCCGCGTTTTCGATATTACTAAGCGGTTGATTTTCTGGTTGTTCTATTTTTAAATCATTTGAAAGAAGCAATTCTTTTAGTGTTTGAGATTCACTGTCTGAATTTAATGGTATCCAGGATATTTCTTTTAGTGAGTCAACAAGTGAATTTATAGCTGATTCATCTGTTGGCGATGCTATATAGGACACTAACACACCTGAAAAATATTCTATGGTTGATGCTTCAGTCTCTTGTATAGTCTCCATCTTAGCTAACTGATGTAAGCCAAGTTGATAAAACATAAATACATCCATTAACCCTATATAACCTTCTGCAGTCATAGATAGAGCGAGTATTTCAATTCTGTCAGCATACAAGTTTAGAGATGTCTTAATTTGAGGTTGATCAGGATCGTTTGATAAACCACCTATAAGCTCAGCGCTAGACTCCAAAATTTCTTGCTGCACATATTCAAGCAACTTAGTGTGATCGGCTTCGTGCGTAATTATCTCCAATGATTCCACACTTTTATTAGATTCAAGTGGTGCAACATTGTTTTCATTAATACTATTAGTATCAGGATTGTTTTGTGAAATATTTTCTATTTTTGATGTGGTGTTTTTATTCCAGATAGGGTTATCAGTGAAGACTTTTATTTCATCAATGTATTCCGAGTTTAGAGGGGATGATATGGTGGACATAATAAGAGATGGCCATATTTCCAGTTGTATGCATTCATCTTCCAGTAATATACGATCTTGTTTTCTAATATTTCGTAGTATTTCTTGGAACATGACACAGTAGTCTTGCAAGTCATCACAACCTGACTTTCTTACGCGTAGGCCTATTTTAGCGATGTGTTTGATATAGCGCCCCAATATTTTTTGAGTTTCATTTACATTATGAGTATCTGTGTTTGAAAAAATATCATAAAGATCAGTGACAAGCTTTACTACTTCAGACTCAATCTCTAATAGGTTGTTTTCCGCTGCTGCCATTTTTGTTAAGCTCTTTTACGTTCTTCAGTATTCACAACAACATTATTATTTAAGGCGGGTGGTTGCGCAGTAAAGTTAGGAAGCTTAAATACTTGCACTGCTTTTAATAGCCCCTTAGCATAAGCAACGAGATGATTGGTTTGTATTGTTTGTTCTTGGAGCTGAGTACTCGTTTTTTTAGTCGACGCCATAATTTGATTAGCGTGGACTTGAAGGTTATTTGTTATTTTCGCCTGTTCTACCGAGCTTTCAGCAATTTTTCGAACTGACTTAACAAGCTCTTCTGTATTATCTTTTGTTTCCATCATTTGTGAACCCGCTTCATCCGCTAAACGACTTCCTTCTACCACTTGGCTGATAACGTTGTTCATTGTATCGACGGTGTCACCTGTTTCAATTTGTATGTTAGACACTAGTGTCGAGATTTGAGAGGTCGCATCTCGTGCATTTTCAGCTAAACGTTGTACTTCATCTGCAACAACGGCAAATCCTCGTCCAGCTTCACCTGCAGAAGCTGCGTGCATGCTCGCATTGAGTGCAAGTATATGAGTTCTTTCGGATATGCTATTAATCAAGTTAACCGCACGACTAATTTCTTGTGAACGCTCACCTAAACGCTTTATTCTTTTCTCAGCTTTATGAATCGTTTCTCGAATATTATTCATACCATTTGACGTGCTGGTTACTGTGTCTAATGCAGTATGTGTTGTGGTAATTGCTTTTTCTGCAGCAAGGTTACATTGTTGTGCTAATTCTGAAATCTGTCCCATTGCAATCGCTGCAGTGGCTAGCTCTTTTGTGGTGGCTTCTACTTCTCGTTGTTCATCGCCTGCCACCTGAATAACCATATCAGATTGATCTTTTACTAAATTTGATGCACTTGCAACCTGCTCAGATATAACACGTACACCTTTTAGAACTTTTGCAGTTTCCGAAGTAAATAGATTTAATGCATCAGCAACGGGGCCCGTTACATCTTCAGTTACGGGGATTTTAATTGACAAGTCACGTTGACTTAATTTTGAAACCGCTTGTAACAATGCGATAACGGAGACATTTAATTCGTCGTTATCTTTCTCGATTTGTACTAGTGTTGCAACTTTATCTTCCAGTAGTTCATCAAAAGTTATCCCTAACTGTCCTAACTCATCATCACCGCTTATGCTTGTACGTGCATAGTAGTCACCAGCAGATACCTTTTTAACGGTATTTGATATTGCTTTGATAGGAAGAGAGATCGAGCGGTGAATTAAATAACCCAGTAAGATAGCAAGACTTAGCCCAAAGATCATAATCGCCGTACTGGCATAGTAAAGGGTTTTATTATTTTTTATGGAATTATCAAATAAAGCCTCAGATACTAACTGATATTCATTTACTCGTTCATTTAGCTCAGTTAAAAATGGGTTAATTAGAGATGCAGATTCATTCTCAATAAAATATACAAGGCTAGCTTGATCTTGGTTTTTTATATGTTGCTTAATAATATCTAATGACTTGAGGACGTTTTTGTATTCATCACCAAGAGACGCTTCGATTTCTTTTATTTCATTTGATGTTTTATCCTCTTTATATTCAATCCAGTTGTTTATAAAAAGGTTCTTAGTTGCTAATAAATTCTCATCTGCGCTTTCCCAACTTATTTTCCCATTAGCAATGTTATTCGTTATTTGTAGTAAATCACTTCTTACAACCTCATTAAGTTGATTTAGTGTAACTTGTTCTATTACATTTTTATTGAGTGACTCCGTGGTATCAGTGGCATAACTTAAACCTAATACAGCAGTAAGACCGATGACTGCAAGTACAATTGTTTGTGTTGCAATAAGCAGTACAAGTCTTGGCCCGATATTAATCTTGTTTAACATGTTTTAAACCTCGTGGTTATAATGCAGGATTTAATTAGGGTTTGACTGAACTTATCTTTTTACTTTGTTGGTTGATAATGATTTGAAAAAACCTTGGACGTCAAATTCGTACCATTCTTTATTGGTGTGTTTGAAACCGGGCTTACAAAATTTAGAAATTAATTCTGGAACGTTATCAAATGTTGACATCTTTTCTGTGGTAACGAGTGAATGGGGTAAAGCGTCAACCAATAGAGCAATTGCTTTTGATCCTTTATCTAGCATTAGGATTTGCTGTGTTGAAGAAGGTTCGAATGACTGCGTAATTAAACTATGGATGTCCATTACTGGTGTAATATTACCGCGTATATTAATGAGTCCATGTAACCATAGTGGAGAGTTAGGTAGGTTAAATACTTTCTTGTTTTGAACAACTTCGCATGTCATCGTTTTGGGTATCATGAAATTGAATTGAGATATTTCATAACCATACCGGTTTTGTGGCTTAGTTAAATTACCTGGCTCATATAATAAGTCATCAGATATGACTAATGCTGCATCACCATTATCTGCGTCGCTTAGATTATTTTCATTAAGTACATCCGTTGCTAGTGCAGACATGTTTTAGACCCTCTTAATATGAAGAAAAATATAAACATCTCAGTTAAAAGCTTTAATTTGCTCAGTGATTTTTTCTGGAGTGTAAGGTTTGGTAACATAACCCTTACCACCTTGCATTTGAGCCCACAATTTATCGGCTTTTTGCCCTTTACTGCTCACAAATATAATGGGTATATCTCTGGTGGCACTATCGTTATTTAGTCGTCGAGTCGCTTCATAACCATCCATATCGGGCATGATGATGTCCATAAAAATAATATCGGGTTTTTCTGACCTTGCAATGTCTACAGCTTCTGCACCATTCTTTGCCGTTAGTACGATGCAGCCGGTATTTGATACGATATTTTTCATTCTTGATAACTCTGTATCTGAGTCATCGACAACAAGAATTTTGTTAATTGACATGGTAGTTCTCCGTTTATATTCCCGTTAAGCTATTGAGTATAGTTCAGATAAATAGGCCTAGCTTAGGCCTCACTAAATTTTTCCTGATTAATTAATGATAGAAATTTGCTCGCAGCACTTTGAAATGTTTTTCTTCCAACGGGTTTTACTAAATACGCATCACAACCCGCAAGGGAGCCCTTTATTTTATCGCTTTGGGTTGCTTTACCCGTTAACATGATGGCTGCGGTATTTTTGCTAGTTGCTTTTAATTGTTTGCATATTTGAAAACCATCTTTGTCAGGTAATACCACATCTAAGAATGCCACTTGATAATGGTGTGTATCGATAAGTGTTAATGCCTCTTCAGCTGATTTAGCAAAATCAACATTCACATTAAACAAGTCGAGTTCTAGCTCAAGTTGTTTGCGCACTGATGGACTGTCATCCACGACTAAAGCCCGAGGTATGGAATCGTTAGTTGTGTTACTCGCTTGTTTGCTTTTTGTTAGGTCTTCTTTATTGAACTGAAGAATTGATGCTGGTAGAGCATCAAGAATCATAGTCTCTTCTATATTTGAAGGATTTTCTAAAGTCTCATCTTCCACTATAGCGAGTTCAGAGGCTTCTTCTTCACTAATATCAAATACTATAGAATTTGATTCATGTGTTTGATGTTCGTCAGGGTGTTTGTTTTCAGTTTCCTGTTCGTCAGTTTCTAATTCTATGGGGCTAGTTAGGTGTTCTTGAACGAGGCGATCAAGCGCGGTGAGTACTCTAGTTGCTATCAGTGGACGAGAAATTTGATTGCTGGTTACATTCGTATTGCTGTCGCTCAGCCATGCTTCAAATAGCAACGCTTTTATATTAGATGTTGAATCGTTTTTTCTTGTCGAGTCACCCAACACAATATCTGAAGGTTCTTGAGTGTTCGTTACAAGTGAGTAATGGTTAATTCTTCCTTCACTTCTTCTCGAAACGGCACAAATCAATTTTAAAATAATTTGTTCATTTTCACGTATGTTATTCAAATACAATGAATAATCTTTAGTATCGCTCATGATTTTCCTGTTTGAGTTAATGGAACATGCGTTAAAGAAAACAATTGCGACATGCCGCAATTTTTTGTGCAGGTGAACAAATATTTCTCCTGTATTTAAGTATTGGAGATAATTTTTGATAGTCGAGCCAGACAATTGAAAAGCGTGATCAAGCTCACATTAATCCTTTGGCCTAGATGAGTGTATTTGTAATAAATGTAATTAATAACAACAACATACTGCTATTTAGATGAGATCACATGTGTTGATATATATTAAGTGACTATGACCCTACGAGTTATATTAAATATGGAGTAGGAGGGACATAAAATAAACTGTGATTTTGATCACACTATTTTCGTAGCTCATTTTTTGTCTTTAACGATATAAATACTAGATTGATAGTATAAATATTTTTTAGAGATACTCAGGTTAAAATATGCAGTCAGAAAACCCTATTTTTGTTTCATTTTGTGGTGTGTCCACAGAAGATGAATTCTTATTAATAACGGTTATTAAGTTATTGGCTCATGAAGGTAAAATTTTTAAAGTAATTGATAATCATTCTCAGTCACATCTGTTAGTAATTGATTTCGATGTTGAATCAGGTAAACGTGATTTTAAACGTAGCCGTGATGGGCAGGTAAAATTGTTAATTGGAGACAGAAAATACTCAGGTAAAAATTTAATTTCTGTGCTTAAGCCATTTGAAATAACATCCCTAAAAGAAATTTTCGCTAATTTATATGAAAAAATGTTTATGCAGCTTGAATTGGCTAGAAAAAAATCACCGCGAGTAGGCGGTTTATCTAGAAACTCTACTCATGTCCTGACGGATACCGTTTTCCATTTATTGTTATCAACAAAAGAAAATAAAGATCACGTTTGCATCGGTTCAGAAGGTTACCCAGACATTTTGGTTGATGGTGAAAATAAAAGTATTACTACAACAGCATCAACAAAAGATCTAGATCATATTATTAGAAAACCGTTGTTTGAACATAATGTTCAAAAATTAAAGGGATCTAACTTAAGTAATAAAGAAGGAAAAATTTCCCCGTTATATAATGTTTTATGGATGTCTGCACTTTCATGTTCTCATGGACAATTACTCCCTGGACATAAGTCAAGTGAGCCAGTGAAGTTAAAGGCTTGGCCAAATTTTACGCGTAATGGCTTTAAGCCCGAGTATTTTAAGCTGGCAGCAATACTTGCGCAACGCCCAGTTGCATTATCAGATTTAGAAAATTTAACGCAAGTCCCTTATGCAGAGATAGTCAATTTTTATAATGCAGCGTACTCAGTCGATTTAATTGAAAAAAATTTCGACAACCTGGATGCAAAGGTAACTGAACGAAAAGTTTCAGCTAAGAAAAAAAGCCTGCTAGGGAAAATTGCCGATCGTTTGGGATTTGGATTACAAAAATTAAATGCAGTTGATGCATAGTTTATGGATAAAATAATTTTTACTGGTCCCGTTGGAGCGGGTAAAACGACTGCCATAGGGTCTATTAGTGAGACAGTACCTGTCGGTACCGATGTTAACTGCACAGATGAATCGCGTGCAATCAAACAGAAAACAACGGTTGCAATGGATTATAGCTATATCACGCTTGAGGATGGTATGCGTATTCATTTGTATGGAACGCCAGGGCAAGAGCGTTTTAATTTCATGTGGGACATTTTAACCAAGGGTGGTATTGGTTTAGTTATTCTTATTAACCGAGATAATCCTTCCCCCATTGAGCAAATGGATTATTACCTTGATGCTTTTCAATCTTTTATTAGTGATACAGGGGTTGTTATAGGCATTACTCGTTCGGGGTTGAATGATAATGCTTCGCTAGAAAATTTTCAGCAACGCCTACTTGAGCGCAATCAGGTTTTCCCCGTTTTTGAAATTGATGCGCGTAGCTCGGATGATGTGTCAATTCTAATACATGCTTTAATGGCCGTTTTGCAAGTCTAGGAGAAACAAATGGAATTAATGGCAGAAATTATTGGTAAATTACAAAATAACAATTATATCTATGATGAAAGTGTTGATAGTGCGATAACTCAAGCACTTCTCCTAGTGCTTGATGATTTGATGACAAAGGGAGACGATATTAATGCCGCAATGATTTGTAGTGTTGATGGTGTACCTTGGGCTTCAAAAATAGATGATGATTTTGATCAAAATCGATTTGCAGCAATGAGCGGCGCTTTGTTGGCATTGAGTGATAATATTGCAGACGAAGCTAAAAAAGGTGAAACCCATAATGTATTGATTGAGGGGGCGAATGGAAATATTTTTGTTTTACATGCAGCCACTAATTTACTGTTAACTGTATTTACTATGGGAAATTCTAATTTAGGGATCTCATTGGCGTTTGCTCGTCAAGCGACTGAAACTATTACAGCTCTAATTGAAAATAGTTGAAATCTTATTTTGTTCTATAGTTAGTTTATGAGTCGAATGTTTAATTGTCTCGATTTGAAATAACGATACCTATAGGATAATTTTTAATGCCAAATCTCAACGACATCTGTAAAAACATGACAGAAGATATCGATTATGCATTTTCTGCTGCTGTAATTGACCAAGAAACAGGTCTACTATTAGGCGTTTCACATCATGTAGAATATTTTACTCAGTCCTTTCTTGATGCTATTGCCGCTGCTTCTGTAGAACTGTTTCGTGGGAAAGGTGTATCAACTATTGAGAAAATGCTAGCAGAACTAAAAGGTGAAGAACCTAAGCGAACAATACAAGAAATTCAATTTAATACAGAACAAACGTTTCATTTTATGGCGGTTATACCCGATAAACCTAATGTTATTGTTGTCCTTGTTACGAGTAAAAAAATAAATTTGGGTATGGGGTGGGCGAGTCTACGTAGCCGATTAACAGAAATAGCAGATGCGTGTCCTTAAAATTAAATAATTGCGTAAGCAAACTGAATATAATTCGCTGTACTTAGTAATATTGTTCCAATTTCAATAATGTAATTTTTATCATCAATGATAACCTGAAAGGTTTTGTCATTGGTGATATCGCTTCGTTTAAACAACAAAGATGCAGGAAGGTTAAGTGCTTTTATTGATGGGAAGCTAAGGCCATGTGCTTGCAAATTACTTGCCGTGGTAAATATGAATGGTTTAGCAACCCCAGGAATAACTTCTATTCCAAGTTTACAGTTATTATCATGAGTTTGTTTTATTTTCCCAATAACACCAATTAAAAAAATGGGTGTAAAGTTTGAATTTGTTGTTTCAATTAGTCCTACAATATCACCAGTTTTCAATATTTCTTCATCCGTCGGTATTCGACCGGCCAGAATTTTTATGATGTCTGTCTCATCGATAAGATTCCAATCGCTTATTGATGTTGCAATATCTTCACTTACATTACTCACTTCCATGCCGACGATCACTTCAATATCTAAAATTGAATTAAGAAGTTCAGTGTCGTTTAGGATTTTTACTATTGATTGAAGACCTGTTATGACCTTTATTTTTTTATCGGGGGTAGTTTTTTTCGTATCGCTGTATGTCTGTTGGTTATTATTCTCTAGGAATGCATTTAATAATTGTTTTTCTTTGTTCTCTAATAATGACTGCTTGGGTTCATTTAATTTATTAAGACGTGATGATATGGATGTAAAGGCTGGCTGAATGTCAACTATAAAATAATTTTGTAATGCTGAAATAGCTTGTTCATCTTTAATTCTTTCCGCTTTGTTATCATCTTCAAAATTAATTAAATAACATGATGTTACCTTGTTTGCAGGGAATTCTGATTGTATATTACAAAGTGCTGTATAGGATTCCAGTAGCATAAACAATTCAAGAATATCACTTGACTCGTAGTTGTCTTTGTCAAAAGTGTTGAATAAAATAAAATGCTTAAAGATGTTATTTATTGTTGGTGTATAGGCATGTCCTTTTATACCCTTTACTTTTTTATCTTGGATGTTGTAAAAGTTAGCATATTGGTACAGTTGTTTTATTTCTAAAAAAGCTAGTGGTGGAGCTTGTTCATGTGCTTTATAGGCGTAAACAATGGCATTGAGTATCAGTTCCATTGCATTGTAAATTGCAAATAATAAATTTTTATCTCGTTTAGGGTTTAGTGCTTCAGTATGTCCTTCTTTTACAATTATTTTATAGCCATTAGCCAGTCCAAGGTATAGCCACATAATATCTTCAGATATTACTTTACGTTCTTCGGGTGATATTGGAAGTGAGCGCAGACGTAGGTCATCATAGCTAAATAGAATTTCTTCAAAAGCTTGGTGATAAATATTTAATAATTTGATTCGATTGGAAGGTTCTAACTCTAGCTCATTAAATGGGGTGATCGCTTTTTTTAATAAATTAACAGTATCAATTACATTCATTACAGGAAGGTTGGCAACCCATTCATTTAATGTGTTTGCATCTAGAATAACCGCTTGATTAGACGTGGTGTGCTGTGGCGGCGTTGCTATAAGTAAAATGTCCAAATTTACCTTCTATTGGAGATGAAATTTGCAACCTTGTAAGGCTAATTTACAAAATTGACACAAAATAAATACTATTATACATCAAGTATTTAACGGCATATTTCGACTTATCTTGAATTTGATAGTGTTACCTAGAACTCAGCGATATTTTCCAAATTAGCGAATTCGAAAGCCACCATCGTTGAATGGGAGTGTAATGATATAAAGACTGATTAAAATAGCGGAAAATGTAAATTTACTAAAGACGGTTCCAAAATTGCATACTATACTTCATTGATAAATAAGGACTTGGAGGAATAAATCTTGCGTAATTATGACGAGAAACGGGATTTCGTACGTGTTGCATTAGATAGCGCATTGAGTTTTGGAATACCAGACGATTCTGACGACGATGTCGCGGTAGATACCCAACTGGATCAAACGGCGTTATTAAAAAACTTAAGTGGCCGTGGTTTAATGTTTGTTGCTGAAAACGAAGTTACAAAAGAGTCACTAATTGACATTAAAGTTGTACCATCTAACGAGCTAACTCAACCATTACATGCTCGAGTGAAAGTCGTCCGTGTGATGAAGCAACGCCATGGAGACGGCTTTGAAGTGGGTGCGGTGATACAATCGATGTTAGATGACTAGGCTTCGTATACGCTCTTTAGCCTAAACCATTAATTCAATTCGATTTACTAGTTCTTGGCCGTATTGGCTATTTTCAACGTTGTTATAAGATTCGACAGCTTGCTTGGCGTGTCGAGCCATTTGTGGTTCGTGGGCTGTTACTTTATAGCTCGATTCATTGTGTTGCGTATTTGATTGGCTTGCTTGACGTGCTTTAGTGATGTTTATTGGCTGGAGCGTATTGGTTGTTGTTTCTTTGTTTTGCTCTAGACCTGACGCTGAATTTTTTGATTCATCGCTAGCGTCAGCCTCTTTAGCTTCAATTGCTCGTTTATGATGACTTCTTTGTTCTTTTCGAACTTCTTCAATAGGTGTAACGTTCGACTGTTCAGCCTTATTTTTTTGCTGGCTGAGCAAGTACGCATCGTTCGTAAAGTGTGAGTTATGACTAATTTCCATCTGTTTTCAAACTACTTTATATTAGTGAGATGATTTGGAGGGAAACTAACTGATACCCATCCATAAAAGTAGGCCATTTTAGCAATTATTCAAATAAGCCTCTAGGCACAGCGCACAGAATGTATTGATATGACAATAAAAAAAGACGGAAATTGTTCGAAAATTGAACAACTTAGCCAAGTTTTGAGTAATAAGCATTGGCAAATAGCCTGTGCCGAATCTTGTACGGGGGGATGGGTTGCAAAGCTCTTCACCGATCTTGCTGGTAGCTCGACCTGGTTTGAGCGGGGGTTTGTCACGTATTCCAATCGAGCAAAGCATGAAATGTTGGGCGTTTCGAATCAAGTACTCGAAGAATTCGGCGCGGTTAGCGAAAACGTTGTAAAAGAAATGGCCGAAGGTGCGTGTGACAAAGCGCGGGTAGAGGTGAGTCTGGCTATTTCTGGTATTGCTGGACCAACCGGTGGCAGTAACGATAAACCTGTTGGATTAGTTTGGTTTGCGTGGAATATAAACGGGCAGGTTGAAACGTATTCTGAGATTTTCAACGGTGGCCGCGATGCAGTGCGCCAACAGGCGGTAAACGTAGCAATTGATAGGTTGTTATCACTCTTAAAAGAAACCTAAGATTTTTTACTCAAAAATCCATTCTGCAAACGGCTCAATTTCCTCACGGTTAATGATAACTAACTGATAGGCATTTGGATTCATCGAATAGTCTGTGCTGGTATCAACCGATAAACGTTGTAGCAGGTAGGCGAGCAGAGCGCCTCTTACCGTTAATTCAATAACGTCATCTTCTGCCGCATAATCTAACAGCAAACTTTTACGTTTTCGTTCATTTAACTTTGGATGTGGCATCAGTTTAACCATTACCATTTCCGTCCAACTATCATCAAACTCAGCGCTAGATTCGGCATCTTTATCAGTGACGGTTGCTTGTTGTATGCGAGATAAAACAAAGTCTCTAAAGTCGAATGTTTCTTCGCTGTAGGCTCGAATGTGCCAACGCAAACCGGTGTTAACCAGTGCATGTGGCTCAATAATACGTTGGTGAGATTCATCGAGTGCTTCATTTCGATCCGATAAGGACAAATAGCTCACTTGAAGCTTTTTGCTATGTTTTGTTGCTCGGATAATTTGCGCCAATATTTCTTTGCTAGGCAGTCGGGTTGGCGTAGGTAACGGTTCGATGGGGATACCATAAATGAGATGCTGACTTTGCGCGCCACCAACCATAATTAAATTACTGGCAATCATAGGTAATGCGATTTCGGGTGTTAAATCAGCAATAACAGCTTCAAAGTGTTCACTGGGTACAAAGCCAAATACAGCATGCTTATAGATAAAATTATCAGGTGCAATTTGGTTATAGAGGTTCAGGTCTTTAGTTGCGGCTGCGTCGGAGAGACCAAAAGTCTTAGCAATATCACTTCTGGTAACCACGCCCGTATAAAATGCCATGATTTCAATGTATTGCAGCCGCTGACGATTTGCCCATTTAAGACGATCGATGGCTTGTTTCTGCATACTCAACTTAATTAACCCTTATGTTTTAGTAACTTACAGTATAGCTAACTATATAGTACTTTATCAATAAAAAGTACTATCAAGTAAAATATATATAGGTGGTAAAAAGTATTGACATTGAAAAATGTATTAGTTATTGTTGTTTCACGTTGAGTAACGACAGACAGATTAATAACGTGTTTGTGGTTACTTACAGAATTAGTGAAACTAACAATGGATACACACCACAAGGGGATACAACCATGGCTGATAAAGGCGAAAATCAAAAAAAACAAGCTCTCTCAAATGCTTTAGCACAGATTGATAAACAATTTGGTAAAGGCAGCGTAATGCGCTTGGGTGATTCAGCGGGTATGCGCAATATCGAAACGATATCAACGGGTTCTTTGGGTCTGGATGTTGCTTTAGGTGTAGGGGGATTACCTAAAGGGCGTGTTATTGAAATTTACGGTCCTGAATCTTCAGGTAAAACAACACTTACTTTGCAAGTAATTGCCGAATGTCAAAAAGCAGGTGGTACTGCCGCGTTTGTTGATGCGGAACACGCACTTGATCCAAGCTATGCAGAGAAATTGGGTGTAGATGTAGACGAGTTACTCGTATCTCAACCAGACACTGGCGAGCAAGCTTTAGAAATTACCGATATGCTGGTTCGCTCAAGTGCGGTCAACGTTATTGTTATTGACTCGGTAGCCGCATTAACACCGCGTGCTGAAATTGAAGGCGATATGGGGGACTCACACATGGGGCTCCAGGCACGTTTATTAAGTCAGGCTTTGCGTAAATTAACGGCAAATATTAAAAAATCTAACACAATGGTAATCTTTATTAATCAACTCCGTATGAAAATTGGTGTGATGTTTGGCAACCCTGAAACAACAACGGGTGGTAATGCACTTAAGTTCTATTCATCGGTTCGTTTAGATATTCGTCGTATTGGTGCAATTAAAAAGGGTGATGAAATACTCGGTAATGAAACTCGCGTTAAAGTCGTTAAAAATAAAGTTGCTCCACCCTTTAAACAAGTTGTTTTTGATCTTTTATATGGTGAAGGTATTTCGCGTGAAGGTGAAATTATAGAGTTAGGTGTTGCGCATGATTTAATCGATAAAGCGGGCTCTTGGTATAGCTATAATGGTGATCGAATTGGCCAAGGTAAAGATAATGTGCGTAATTTCTTAAAAGACAATCCAGATATTGCATTTGATTTGGAAGAGAAAATTAGAACAATTTTATTACCAAGTGATTTAGACGAAGTTGAAGAAGCTGATGTCGTTGTTGGAAAGAAGGGTGCAAAGAAAAAAGATGCTACCGATGATATTGAACTTGCAGAAGTTAAAGTCTGATTCTAGTTTTTATTTTAATTCATAAGTTATTTAGACATGGACGCAAAAATATACGCAGCCGCTATCAGAGTGCTCGCAGGACGCGAGCATAGCGGTTACGAATTAAAAACGAAACTAGAAAAAAAAGGTTATGCTGCTAGTGATATTGATGATGTCGTTGAACAACTAATAAAAGATAAATACTTAGACGAGACACGATTTGCAGAAGTCTTTGTTAGCTCAAAAATACGGCGTGGGCTTGGCCCAATAAGAATTCAGTTAGAGTTACAGCAGCGTAGAGTTGACGAAAGCTTAATAGATGAGTATCTTGATTTTAATCAAACGCAATGGTTTGAGCTAGCTAGTGATGTGCGTTGCAAGCGTTTTGGAAATGATCTGCCTATTGATATAAAAGACCAATCCAAACAGATTCGTTTTTTACAACAACGTGGTTTTACGCAACAGCATATTATGAGCATTATTAAAAATAACAATTTTGAAGATTGAATGAAGTTCACCTTGTCACCCAAGTTTATATTTTTAAGCAGCACAGTTGTGTATTTGCTCGCCGTATTTTTGAGTGTGCAAATTTCAGTATCTACACCTTGGGTAGGCGTTGAATTAAATGTTAGTAATGTTACAGGTGATGTGATCGTTTCATCGGTTGAACCGAATAGTCCTGCTGCTGGAATTATTACTGAGAATGAAATTATCACATCGGTATCAGGGGCAATGAGGAGGGTTGAGGTAAATGATTTTCTTATAAATGAGATGCCATTTAATCTTAAAACATATAAAGAGTTTAATTACTTTTTTAGTTTACAAAGTAATGTAAGTCGTTTATTAGATGAAAAAAACATAGTATTTGAGACGAGCGAGGGTAGTTCGCACGAAATACAACTGGCACCAGTTCGTCCTATTAGTTCGCTCCCTGTTATATATTGGTTGCAACTCCTCATTGGAGGAGCCGTATTTTTTGTTAGTATGGCTGTACTAGCATTTTCTTCGAAAGAGACACAAATTGTTAATATTTGCTTTGCGCTTGCGGGGTTAAGTTTTTTAGTTTTATCTAATGTTGTTGCAATTTATACCAGCCGAGAGTTAGTGTTAAACGGCAGTTTGTTTTATATATTATCGATGGTTCAATATTATGCTTCATTAGCATTCGTTTCGTTTTTTATATCTATATTTTGTTTTTACCCGATGCGGGCAAAACAAGCTAAAAGGTTAATGCAGCTCTTGTTTGCGTTAAGCTTTTTATCCTTGTTACATATATTTCAAGTATTCGATTCACTGTTATTTAGTGTTTATGGTTTATTTTATGCCATTGCTATATTAGGGATATTTTTTATAACACTTCAATACAACTACACTCGCGGTTTTATTGTTGAGCGAGCATCATTACGCTGGTTAGTGTACGCATTAATCACTGGCGACGTTCTATTTTTTATAATAAGTATTATCCCTCTAGTAACAACGTTAGATTTAATACATAAACAGTTTTTTTATTGGGTTGCTTTATTCAGTGTTTACGTTGGTATAGCGTTAGGTTTAAAAAAGTATAAACTTTTTAAATTAGAGTTATGGGCGCTGTATTCCTGGGTGTGGATGTTTGGGGGTTTAATTGTACTTGGCTTAGCCGTACTTTTAATGATTACTTTTAATGTTAGTTCAGTTGTTGCTTTATTATTATCAGTATTAGTAGTGGGGTGGTTATATTTTCCATTGCGCCATTGGTTGTGGGAAAATTATGCATTTGGTTTTAACCGTACCCAATATCAAGATCGTTTACCTGAGTTATTAGAAATTATTCTCTCCTCAAAATCAGTAAGAAGTAGTAAAGAGCAATGGGAGTTTTTATTACGTCAGGTTTTTGATCCTGTTCTTGTTATGCATGAAACAGATGAGAACGAAGAAATCACCATTAAAGAAAGTGGTGCTGTGTTGCACGTACCAGAATTTGATCATATTCCTGCACTAGCCCTTGCAGGTGTTGAACGAGGTAGTCGGTTATTTAATTCAAATGATATTAGCTTTTTAACCAGTATGATGACTTTGTTTCAACATGCACAACAATTTAAAGGTGCGTATGAACAAGGTGTGCATGAAGAACGAACACGAATAGCGAGAGATTTACATGATGATGTCGCTGCAAGATTATTAACGCTAATTCATAAAACGGAAGGAACACCACAAGAACCACTTGCAAGAGAAGCTTTAGTTACTTTACGTGAATCAATTAATTCTTTAGGTGGTGCTAAAGAACAAAAGCTCGATGACATATTGCGTGAGCTACGAATTGATGTAGAGTTTAGATTGGATGCTGTTAATATTGAGCTATACTGGGAACAAGATAGACAGATGTATCAGAAAAATATTTCTTCTCGTCAAGCAACAAATTTTAAACGTGTCGCACAAGAAATAATAACAAATATATTAAAACACGCTAAAGCTAATAATGTTCGAGTTGAAAGTCATTTTGTAGATGACCTTTTTATATTGTCAGTTTGCGATGATGGCAGTACAAAATTGATGAAAGATTGGATTAATGGGCGTGGTGTGAATAATATTCGTACACGAATGGAAGAATCTGGTGGTACGGTACGCTGGAACCAGCGTATTATGGAAGAACAATTAGCGGGAACTTGTGTCGATATCAACATTCCGATCTAAGTTTTGGTCTATTGATAAGCATGACGTAAAGGATTTATAAATGAAAACAGCATTATTATTAGAAGATTATGAAGAAACTCGCACATGGCTTGCATGCATCGTTCGAGCAGCGTTTGATGAAGTTGAGGTACACGAAGCAGCAACCTTAGAACAGGGGCGTATGATATTAGCTTCAACTAAAGTCGATATTGCCTTAATTGATATTAATTTACCTGATGGTAATGGTGTCGATTTTGTTAAAGATGTTATGGCTACTTCACCCGAAACATACTGTGTGATGGCAACAATTTCAGATAGTGATGAGCATATCTTCCCTGCATTAAAAGCGGGTGCGCAGGGTTATTTGTTGAAGGAGCAAAGTACCAATGAGTTTATTACAGCATTACAGGGTATTATAAAAGGTGATCCACCTTTATCGCCGTCAATTGCCCGTAAGATGATGTCCTTTTTTACTGATGATACAAGCGTAAGCAAAGCATCAAAACTTTCTGGACGAGAAACTGAGATACTCACTCTAATAGCAAAAGGTTTAAAAAGGAACGAAGTTGCCGCGTTACTTGAGTTAAGCCCGAATACTGTGGCAGCACATTTAAAGCGCATTTATAACAAGCTGAGTGTATCAACTCGAGCTGAAGCAACCTTAGAAGCATTGCGTCTAGGTTTGGTGAACGTTACTCATTAATCGCACCAATAAGCCTATTTTTAAGCATTTTCTAAAAAAAATCCTTCTATATAACGCTGTTTCCTATTTGAAAATAGCATATAATTGCGCCTGATATTTCTTCCAAATTATTGAATTTAATAGTGAATTAGAATTAAAGCATGAAAACTCAAAAACCCAACAGCATAAGTTCAAGCGCTGACATTAGAAAAGCTTTCCTTAATTATTTTAAAGAGAAAGAACATGAAATTGTCGATTCAAGCTCATTAGTGCCAGCTAATGACCCTACACTTTTATTTACAAATGCCGGTATGGTGCAATTTAAAGATGTATTTTTAGGTCAAGACAAACGTCCATACAATCGTGCGACCTCTTCGCAACGATGTGTACGTGCGGGTGGAAAACATAATGATCTAGAGAACGTGGGGTATACCGCTCGACACCATACTTTCTTTGAAATGCTGGGTAATTTTAGCTTTGGTGATTACTTCAAACGTGAAGCAATACACTATGCGTGGGAATTTTTAACCGAAGTTTTGAATTTACCCGCTGAAAAATTATGGGTAACAGTTTTTAAAGAAGACCAGGAAGCTGAAGATATTTGGTTAAAAGAAATGAAAATTTCTCCAGAACGTTTTAGTCGTATTGGTGCAAAAGATAATTTTTGGTCGATGGGTGATACTGGGCCTTGTGGCCCATGTTCAGAAATATTTTATGACCATGGTGAAGATATCCCAGGTGGCCCACCAGGTACACCAGAAGAAGATGGTGACCGTTATATTGAAATTTGGAATTTAGTTTTCATGCAATATGATCGTGATGCTGAGGGTACGTTAAACCCTTTACCTAAACCTTCTGTAGATACTGGCATGGGGCTTGAACGTCTAGCCGCTATTTTACAAAATGGGCATAGCAATTATGATATTGATTTATTTCAAGCATTGATTAAATCTATAGCTACGATTGCTCAGTATAAAGATTTAGAAAATAATTCCTTAAAAGTTATTGCCGATCATATTCGCTCTTGTAGTTTTATGATTGTTGATGGAGTCATTCCTTCAAATGAAGGACGTGGTTATGTATTACGTAGAATAATTCGTCGAGCCATTCGTCATGGACATAAACTCGGAGTACGTGATTCTTTCTTCTATAAAGTCGTTGCCGAGCTTGTTGCTCAGATGGGTGAAGCTTACCCTGAACTCGCCAAAATGCAGGCTCAAGTAGAAAAAGTATTGCTTAAGGAAGAACAACGATTTGCTGAAACCTTAGACCAAGGCATGTCGATACTTGAGCAAGCAATCACCGAATTAACAGGCAAAGAGATTCCCGGTGAAACTGTCTTTAAGCTCTATGATACTTATGGTTTCCCCTATGATTTAACGGCTGATATTGCACGCGAACGGAAACTAACGATTGATAAAAGAGGGTTTGATGCTGCAATGGAAGCGCAACGTGAACGTGCGCGTTCAGGTAAATCTTTCACTGCGGATTATGCTAAAGCGATTAAGGTAGAAGGTTCAACAGAATTTACTGGCTATGAATGTTTAAAAGATACCAGTAATGTAACTGCTTTATTTAAAGATGGCTCTGCAGCAGAACAATTAAATGAAGGTGAAGAAGGGATGTTGATTTTAGATAACACGCCTTTTTATGCTGAGTCTGGCGGTCAAGTGGGTGACCATGGTGAACTTGTATCGGGTGATGCCATTTTTACCGTAACCGATACTCAAAAACAAGGTAATGTGTTTGCGCATATTGGCATGATGTCTAAAGGCTCGATAAAAACAGGACAAAGTTGTGAAGCTTATGTTGAAGAATCAGAGCGCCAACAAATAGCAGAACATCACTCGGCAACACATTTAATGCATGCGGCTTTACGCGATGTTCTTGGTGATCATGTTCAACAAAAAGGCTCCTTGGTTGATGCCGAAAAATTACGTTTTGACTTTTCACATTTTGAGCCAATAACACTTGAGCAGCTTGCTCAGATTGAGTCATTGGTGAATACGCATATTCGTTGTAACCATGATGTAGAAACAAAAATAATGACTCAAGATGATGCGATTGCTTCTGGTGCTATGGCCTTGTTTGGTGAAAAGTACGGAGACAGTGTTCGAGTGCTTGATATGGGAGGTTTTTCGATTGAACTATGTGGTGGAACCCATGTTCAACGGACGGGAGACCTCGGTATTTTTAAAATACTCAGCGAAACAGGTGTTGCTGCGGGTGTGCGTCGAATTGAAGCCGTTGCTGGCAGCAAAGCTTATGAATGGGTTGAGCAAGGTGAAGAGACTCTTTTAAATATAGCGAGTTTAGTAAAAGGTAAACGTGACGATGCACTACAGAAAGTAGAACAACTTTTATCGCACAACCGTAAGCTTGAAAAAGAGCTGGATAAACTAAAAGCGAAAATGGCGAGTAGCCAAGGGAGTGATTTGGCCTCTCAAGCACAAAACATTTCGGGTATTAATGTTTTAGCGGCAAAATTAGATGGTGCGGATGTTAAAGTTCTTCGAGAAACACTCGATCAACTTAAAAACAAGTTAGGTAACGCGGCAGTTGTCTTAGCCGCTGTTGATGGTAACAAAGTAAGTATTGTTGCTGGTGTATCAAAAGATAAAACGAATATTATTAAGGCGGGAGACTTAGTGAATGTTGTTGCCGAGCAAGTGGGCGGTCGAGGTGGTGGGAGACCTGACATGGCTCAAGCTGGCGGTACCAATCCGGAGGGGTTAGATGCAGCATTGAAATCAGTCCCCGGTTGGATTAAGCAACAAATAGGGACATAAGATTGAAAATTAAGCTTTTTGATGGTATTTGGGTGCGATTCGCACTTAGTTAGTTATCGTTAGCCGCTTAAATAGTGCATATTTTCGCCATTTTGGGTAGAATGCACCACTTCATCTTTAATATCATTAAAGTAACATTTAGATTGCGCCTTTTCAGGGGAGGGGCATGGCTTTATTAGTGCAAAAATTTGGTGGGACGTCGGTCGGCACGGTTGAAAAAATCGAGAAAATTGCTGATAAACTGATTCAATCGCAAAAAGCCGGCAATAGCATTGTCGCGGTTGTTTCTGCTATGAGCGGAGAAACAAACCGTCTTATTGAGTTAGCAAAACACATATCTTCCGATCCGAATGCGCGAGAATATGATGTTTTAGTTTCAACTGGCGAACAGGTCACGATTGCACTACTAACGATGGCCTTGCATGCACGTGGTGTGGATGCACGTTCCTATACAGGTACTCAAGTAAGAATATTAACCGATGATTCGCATACCAAAGCCCGCATTATGAAAATTGATGATGCGCCTATGCAAAATGATTTAGATAATGGACGAATGATTGTTGTTGCGGGTTTTCAAGGGGTTGATGAAAATGGCAACATTACGACTTTAGGTCGAGGTGGTTCTGATACCACGGCTGTTGCGTTAGCGGCTGCTCTAAAAGCAGATGAATGCCAAATTTTTACTGATGTTGATGGGGTCTATACAACAGACCCAAGAGTTGAACCTAATGCACGTAGGTTAGACCGAATCACATTTGAAGAAATGTTAGAAATGGCAAGTTTAGGCTCAAAAGTATTACAAATTCGAGCTGTCGAATTTGCTGGAAAATATAATGTACCGCTTCGGGTCGTGTCTTCGTTTGAAGATGGCCCAGGCACATTAATAAGCTATGAACAAAGAACTGAGGGTAAGACAATGGAACAGCCAGTCATTTCAGGTATTGCATTTAATCGTGACGAAGCAAAACTAACGATTTTAGGTGTACCGGATCAACCGGGTGTTGCTCATCAAATATTAGGGCCAATTAGTGACGCTAATATTGAGGTAGACATGATTATTCAGAATGTCGCGGCTGATAGTACAACCGATTTTACCTTTACTGTTCATAGAAATGATTACGATAAAGCACTGAAGATTTTGGAAGAAATTTCAACGTCATTGGGTGCTCGTGAAGTTGTTGGCGACCAAAAAATTGTGAAAGTATCCATCGTGGGAGTGGGGATGCGTTCGCATGCCGGTATAGCCAGCAAAATGTTTAAAGCCTTATCGGATGAAGGCATTAATATTCGCATGATTTCCACATCTGAAATTAAAATTTCAGTGGTTATTGATGAGAAATATCTGGAGTTAGGGGTTCGTACACTACATTCAGCATTTGGACTTGCTGAAACTCCAAGTAGTTGATTTTTAACTAATTTAAAATGAATAAGTTAAAAATTTAAAGTTTTAGATTACCTTGACGATAAACAAGGATAGCGAACTAAGTTGCGGCAAGGAACGTAGCAGTCGTGCAGGTAATCTGACTGATTAAGGAGAATGCTTAAATGCTAATTTTAACAAGACGCGTCGGTGAGACGTTAATGATCGGCGATGAAGTAACAGTTACTGTCCTCGGCGTTAAAGGTAATCAAGTTCGTATTGGGGTTAATGCGCCCAAAGAAGTGTCAGTACATCGTGAAGAAATTTATGAACGTATTAAAAATGAAAAAAATGCAGAAAGTAAGGATCCTAACGATCCTAATGGAAATGTGTAGGTGTTAAAGAGTTTTTTTAGAAATTTACTTTACCTTAACCGGTAGCCCTAGTATCCTTTGCATCCCCAAATGTTGACACTTTAGTGAAAACATTTGGGGATTTGTAATTTTAGGGCTAAGCGAATTTATCCTATTAAATATCAAATTTTAATTTCTTGGAGAGTTGGCTGCAGGCGCGCTCCTGCTAAAGATGTATAGGGTTAAGTTTATCGAGACTTCATTATCTCCACGCAGAATGTAGATTTGTTAAGAAGTTTTTGGAGTATATATTTCAGAAGCAAATGATAACAAGGATTTATAGTAAAATTATATGTGATAAAAGTAAGAGATGTATCTCTTTAAATTATCTCGTGTAGTTAAGTTTTATGATATTATCTGTTAGTTAAAAATGTTTATGGAGAGCTGGCCGAGTGGCTGAAGGCGCGCCCCTGCTAAGGGCGTATAGGGTTAAACCTATCGAGAGTTCGAATCTCTCGCTCTCCGCCATTTTCCTTTGTAAATCAATAGATTAACTGAATTATTGGTTCATTCTAATTTTATTAACATATATCTCTTGGTTATATCGTTCGTGATATTTTTATAAATATTTTTATGTCGATCGATTATAAAAATATGTATCTGAACCGGGTCTGATACGGTATAGCTTGGCAGGTCTACCGCCATCTTGTAACAATTCCCTAGTTTCTAATAAAAATTTTGCAGCATCAATTCTTCTGCGGAAAGATTTCTTATCCACTTTACGAACTAATGATCTCGTAAGTTTTTTGTGATTCAGCTAAGGTGAATTCTGTAGGTAGCATATGTATTTTGGCAAAGTCGTGTAACTAATTTTACTGCGTAATCTATCAATTGATTTATTAAGTAACTCAACAGATTCCTCCTTTAATAGAATAATTTAATTTTCTTCTCTTAGTTCATTTTTTGCATCTTGTAGAATTAACCTTGCACCTCGAAGAATAACGACAGCGATGACTATACCAATTACGATATCTGGCCAACGGCTATCTAGCCACCATACCAGTGCACCACCAATAATAACGCCTAAATTTGCAATTACGTCATTGGCTGAAAATATCCAGCTAGCTCGCATATGGACTTCACCATCTTTGTGTTTATGAATAAGTACTAAACAAATAAGGTTGGCAATAAGCGCAATGAGCCCCATGACCATGATGAGTTCTGAGACGGGTTCGCTACCTTGAATCACACGTCGAACAATATCGATTAGAATGAGTAAGCCAAGTACTGACTGAAAATAACCGCTGACTAAAGCCGCTTTTGCTTTATCTTTCGCGGCACGGCCAACTACATATAAGCCAATGCCATAGACAACCGCATCGGCAAACATATCAAAAGAGTCGGCAATGAGTGCAGTCGATTCAGCAAACCAGCCAATACTAATTTCAATGAAAAACATTGAGGCATTAATGGCTAACAACCAGTACAAGACACTTTTTTGTGACTGATCTTTTATTTCTATGTTACAACCGCAATCGCTCATAACTGTGTTTTCGTCCTATTCATATCGATTCCTACTGTTCACAGTTTTGAATTTCAAATTCAAGTGTTGAATGTTCAATCGAAAACTCTTGTAATATTGTTTCTTTTAATCCAGTTTTAATTTTTTCTATTTGGCTGTAATTTGTAATAACAACATGGGCTTCTAATGCATTACGGTGCTCATCAAGTTGCCAGATATGAACATGGTGCACATTAGTCACATCAGAATACTTTTGCATTGTCATAATAACTTCATCAATTGAAATATTATCTGGTGTACCTTCCATTAGAATATGAATGGTTTTTGGTAACATTGTTGCTGCTTGATAAAGTACATATGCAGCAATCATTAAGGTGAGTAAAGTATCGCTCCAGTACCATTGATAAAGTAAAATGAGTGAGCCGGCAATAATAACGCCAACAGAAGCTAATGCATCGGAAACATTATGCAAAAAAGCGGCTTTAATATTCATACTGTTTTTTGACATAGTAAACGTCAATACTGCTGTTGCAACATCAATAACAAGTGCAACACTAGCGACAATAACAACCGTCCAACCTTCGATAATTTGTGGTTCAAAGACACGCCATATTGCTTCGTAGATGAGGTAAATGCCGATTAATACCAACGAGACCAGATTGATGAGTGTGGCAATCACTTCTGCGCGTTTGTAGCCGAATGTTTTATGGTTATCAGCAGGTTGCCGACCTATTTTTCGTGCTACCCACGCGATGAGAAGTGAAGCCGCATCACTAAAGTTGTGTAATGCATCTGCAATCAACGACAGGCTACCGGAGACAATGCCGCCGATAACCTGTGCCACAGTCAAAAGCATATTGATGATTATTGCGATAAGTAATCGGCGATCACCCATATCTTCCGCATGTTGATGGTTATGTGGTTCCACCCTTTAGTTATTCTTCATTTGTATATTTTCGTTTTGAAAATTGCTCATACAAAACAGGTATTACAAATAACGTTAACAAAGTTGAAGAAAACAATCCACCGACAACCACGGTTGCAAGCGGTTTTTGAATTTCTGAACCAATACCATTGGAGAGCAGCAACGGTATTAAACCCAGGGCAGAGGTAATTGCTGTCATTAATACGGGGCGTAAGCGAGATAATGCGCCTTCAAAAACACTATCTTTAACAGCAAGCCCACCTTCAACACGTTGGTTAATTGAGCTGACCATGACGACACCATTGAGTACCGCAACCCCGAGCAGGGTAATAAAACCGATTGAGCCAGGTACAGATAAATATAAACCAGATATAAATAAACCGGCAATTCCTCCGATTAAGGCAAGCGGCACATTAAGCATAATGAGCAAGGCTTGACCGACAGAGTTAAAGGCAAAATAAAGTAGTAAGAAGATCAACCCTAAAGAAATGGGTACAACGATCATTAAACGTGCTTGTGCGCGTTGCTGATTCTCAAACTGACCACCAAAGACCACGGTGTAACCGGGTGGCATATCAATTTCGCTATTGATACGTTGTTGTAATTCAGCGACGAGACCACCCATATCACGACCTTCTACATTGCTTTGAATAACAACACGACGTTGTACATCATCACGACGAATTTGTGGCGGTCCTGTTTCAATTTTTACCTGGGCGATGTCACCTAATTTTACCCATGCACCACTCGGTGCTTGTAATATGAGGTTGCGAATAGCTTCAACGTTATTACGATATTGCTCGCTAAGGCGAACGTAAATATCATAGCGCTCGTTGCCTTTTATGACCTGACCTGCGCTGCGACCACCGATGGCATCAGCGACCAGGTTCATCACTTGAGACACGGGTATACCATAGCGGGCCAAAGTATCGCGATCGGGGCGAACTGATAATTGTGCTTCTCCGCCAATCTGTTCCATCGCAACACCCCGCGTACCATCCACCGTTTTAACGAGTGTTTCAATTTTACTACCAATTTCGCCGAGTTGATCGAGATCAGGACCAAATAATTTAATTGCCAGTTGAGCCCGTACACCGGATAGCAGCTCATCAACACGAGTTGCAATGGGTTGTGAAAAAGAAAACAGCAATCCAGGATGGACAGACATTTTCTCTTCCATTAATGCCTGTAATTCTTTTCGATTACTGGAACTTGTCCATTCACTGACAGGTTTCAAACCGACAAAGGTTTCAACATTTGAAACGGGTTCAGGATCGCCACCAATTTCTGCTCGACCCACCCGACTAGTGGCATAAATGACTTCAGGAAAAGTTAATAATATTTTTTCTAACTTTCCAGCAACCTTTAGTGAAGTATCCAGGCTAGAGGATGGTGCTAAGGTCGTTCTTATATTTAATGTACCTTCTTCTAACTCAGGAACGAATTCGGTACCTAAAAAAGGCACGAGTATTAATGAACTAAAAAACAACAGTACAGAACTTATAACAACAAGACGCTTGTTTACCAGTGCCTGTTTTAAACGGACGCGATACATTTTATCAATGGGGCGTAATACAGGACTGTCTTTTTCAACCACACCTTTTTTAAACAGGTATGTTGCCAGAGCAGGGATAACCATTAATGCGACTATCAATGAACCGAACATGGCTAACAAAATTGAAATGGCCATGGGTTGGAACATTTTACCTTCTACTCCTTCCAGTGCGAATAGTGGAGCAAATACGATGGTGACAATCATAACCGCAAAAAATACAGGTCGTGCGACTTCTTTTGCAGCTTGTTGAATACGTATGATCATACCGTGACGGTCATGAGATACATCAAAAGGATCGGCATCATTTACTGCGACACTATGTTTGATTTGAGCTTCATGCTCTTTATCGGGACGACTTAGGTGGGCAAATATGTGTTCCATCATAACAACGGATCCATCTACCAGCATACCTATTGCAATAGCTAAGCCGCCGAGCGACATTAAATTCGCTGATACATTCCAATAAGCCATTGCCATCAAGGCTAAGCCAATAGAAATAGGAATGGATATCAGAACCAGTAAGGTCGCACGAATATTCATCATAAATAGTAATAGAACGATGATAATTAATACAAAAGCTTGCAGTAATGCTGTGATAACAGTATCAACTGCTTGATCAACAAGACTGGCTTGATTATAAAAGGGCTCAAAGTAAACACCTTCTGGTAGTGCTGTTTGGATTGCAGCTATTCGAGATTCAATGCCATCAATAGTTGCTTTTGTGTTAGCACCTAAACGTTTAAGTATCACGCCTGCCACGACTTCACCGAGTGCTTCAGGATTACCATTGGCATCTCGTCTTGTAATAGATACTGCGCCCTGGCGAATTTCAGCACCAAAGTTTACCTTAGCAACGTCTTTCACCTTGACAGCAATTCCATCAACAATTTTAAGTGGGACATTGCCAATATCGCGCAGACCACTTTCTCCGCTGCGTACCCAGCCGACACCACGTATGATTAACTGCTCCTCACCTCTATCCATGTACCAACCGCCGGCATTACGATTATTATCTTCAATCGCCTGAGCGACATCTTCACCAGTCAGTTTATGTGCTAATAAACGTTTTGGGATGAGTTGAACCTGGTATTGTCGAACTTCTCCACCAAATGATAAAACTTCGGTTACACCACCGACTGGCATGAGCAACAGTTTTACTATCCAGTCATTATAGCTGCGTAAGGTAATCGCATTGTATTTGAATGGGTCATCGGCACGTAAAATATATTGGTAAACCTGACCTAAACCCGATGTATTCGGTCCTATGCCCGGAGTACCGATACCATCGGGAATTTCCTCTTTCGCTGTTTGTAGTCGTTCAAATACCAGTTGCCGGGCAAAATAAATATCAGTGCCCTCTTTGAATACCACAGTAATCACCGATAAACCTGTTTTAGAAATCGAACGTACTTCTTCAACATCTGGCAAGCTGTACATAACCGCTTCGATAGGAAAAGTAATAAGCTGTTCGACTTCTTCTGCCGCTAGTCCCCGTGCGACAGTATTAACTTGTACTTGCACATTGGTGACATCAGGGAAGGCATCAAGATTGAGTTTAGGCAAAATTATTGTTGCCCCAGCCATCATTGCTAATAGAGCAATAATTACGAGCAGGCGACTGCCTACCGCCATATCAATTAATTTATTTAACATTATACTCGGCCTCAGTGGTTATGAATTTCAAAGCCGCCTTTAGCTAGCTCAGACTGAACGAAAAAAGCACCTTGAGTAACAACACGTGTACCAGGCTTAATACCTTCTATAATAGCGCTACCATTACTGAAATGTTTTACATCAACTTCAACTGCTTTAAACTCACCGGCTTCGTCCTGCTCAACAAAAATCTGCCAGTCACCATCACTGCTACGTAATACTGCTGCCTCGGGTAATTGTAAAGCTTTGGTTTTATTATTGGTTTCGATTAAGGTTGAGACAAACATGCCTGCATGTAACAGATCATCTTTATTATCAACTTCAATGCGAACAGCTGAAGTACGCGTTGTTTCATCAAGAGTATGATGCAACTGACTCACTTTTGCCGATAAGCGTAAGTTATCTGTCATCACTACAGCATTATTACCAATTTTTATTTTTCCTGCTATTTCAGGTGGAATGCGTGCTTCTATCCACATTGTTGATTCATCAGAAATCAGCATGAGTTCATAACCCGCTTCTACATACTGACCGACAATAAATTTATCATGTAAAATACGTCCCGCTTGTTTTGCAACAAGATTAAATGAACCATCTGCACTGCGCTTTTGAGCAAGCAATTCATTTATTTCTTTTTGATTCATACCAAATGCTTTTGCGCTTGCATAAGACTTTTCATATTCAATTTTTGCGGTAAGGTAACGACGGGCTGAGACAACTTTGCGTCCTAATTTTTTTACACGTTTCCATTCTTTGTCTGCCAATAAAAGTTTTCCTTGAGCTTCCGCTACTTCCACGCTTGATAATGTTACTAAGATTTGGCCTTCCGTTACTTCATCACCCAACTTGGCATGACGTTTTATTATTTGGGAATTTATTCGCGGAGAAATTTTAATCGTACGATAATCGTTTAATATAACCTCGCCAGGGGCACGTGCAGTTATTACTGTATCACTTGGCCGTAAAGCGCTAACAACAATATTTGCCATTTTCATTTGTTCGGGTTTCAGATGAATAGCTCCTTCTTCTTCATTATGGCCGCCTTCTTTTTCATCATGATGTTCACCATCACTATGTTCATCGTGGTCATTATGAGTTTTTTCTTTTTTTGCGCCATGATGTTCACCATCATCGTGACCGGAATGTTCAGCATGTTCTTTGTTAGATACGTTGACGTTCTCGCTATCAGTTTCTGCTTTACTACACGCAGAAAGTGAAAAGATAAAAATAATAATAAATAAATTACGTAACATTTTATTGATTCCTTAGATTAAGTTGTAACCATGCTTCAATTTGAGCTGTCGAATCGAGCCAGGTAAGCCAGCTAGCCCATAATGTTGTCTGGAGTTCAATTCCAGCAGACTGGGTATCTAGGTTTTGTTTTATTTGAACAAGGTAATCAGTTGTACTTAAATCACCTGCGCGCCATAACTGCTTTAATAGTCTAAGCTGACGGTTCATACTCTTTTGCCCACTTTGTTGCCACTGCACCCATGCTTCACGCATTAGCTGATAGTGTCTGGTTTGTGTTGTAATATCACGCCTCAGATCACGCCATGCTTGCAGCGAGAGCTGTTCAGCTTGTAAATATTTTTTACGTGCAATATCTATTTCTGCACGGTAGTTATTACGAAAATTTAGTGGAATAGATAAGGATATTCCAACAAGCGATTCTTGATCTTCTTTGCCACTTCGAATCGCAATAGTGGGATCAGCGCTACTTTCACTTTTACGTAACTCAATTGCCATTTTATTTGCCGCAACATTAGCTTGTACAACACGCATTTGTGGAAGAGTTAACAGGAAAGCATCTAAGTCAGAAGGTAATGCGACTTCATCAAAGTTGATTGTTAACGCCGTTAGCTTTTGTTGTTCTGACTTTAAATCGGAACCATATAGGGCAATATATGCCTGCTCTGCAAGAATTTTACTCGTAATAACTTGAGCATTTTTTAAAACGGACTCACTATAAGCAAGCTGGGCCAAGTCCAGTTCTACCTGATCTAAATCGCCGGCTATATGTTTTTGCTTTGCTAAATGATAAAAGTCTTGCATTACCTTTAAGCGTTGAGTTGATAGTGCTGCCAGTCGGGATTTGTTATGAAAGTCTTTTGCAGAAAATAATAAATCGTGAATTAACTGCTGACGCTTTTGCTGAAATATTGATTGGGCGGCATCGAGTTGATGTTTTGCTATGCTGGTTTTTGCACCACGCTGGTCACCCCAGTCAATTGTTTGACTCAACCCATAGGTCGTAGTTCTTATATTTGTCTTCTCACTATCTATTTCAAACTCAGGATTATAAATAGCATTATCTGACGCACTATTAGCCGATATTACTGAATCACGTTCAGCTTGAGCAGCAAAAAAACGTGAATGAGTAGGAACTATTTGTTGCATAAACAACTGCAACACTTTAGGTGCAGGGCGAATAGTCATATTGTTAGCAGCTTGAACATAACTGCTGGAAGCGGTGAATAATACTAAACTCATCGATAATGAAGTAACGACAGTTTTTTGTATTTTTAGAAAAAACATAATACTTAACCTCACAAACAAATAACGCTTACTATCATCTGTAGATGTAAAAATTATTTATTTGTATAAAACGGTGGCGATTGAATTGCCACAAATTATTAAATAAGCAGCAATATTTACTGCCTTTAGATTGTAAAAACGTTTTGGTTAGTACTGTGGTGGTGCGCGAAGTGGGGGGGCGAAATAATATAGAATTTGCTTTAAAGCAATACTGTTAAAATGAGTTCTAATGCTAATACGTAGGTTCACCAGTACTAGCAGAATCAGAAATACTGTTAAAAGAGCAACTAGCATATGGGCAGAGTCAGTGTCTTGCACTCGCGTATCGGGTGTCGATTTAATAATTTTTGTGTCTACATCATTATGCGAATGATCGACAGTGTCTGAAGTTAGATGAAAATCAATGGTTTGAATCTGGTTTGTTGATTCAGTACCACAAATATGATGTAAATGATAATGTGCAGGTACAAGTGAAATTAAAAGAATAGCCGCAACTAGCACCCAATAGGCAGTTTTATTTTTTATCGCTAGTTTACGTAATGCAGACATACAGGCTAGTTTAGCACTCGGTTATAATTCTATCAATTCCAAACAGACAAGACTCGAGCCGATAAGTTCAGCAATCGAGCAATATTGCGCTCACCACACAGATTTACTTCAACTGTATACAAGAGTTAACTAGGGAAATTTTTCATTTTTTACTTGACCTAGAGTTAACTCTAGCTTGTAAGCTACTAACAATTAGGAAATTGACAGGTTTATTTAGCGTTATTCAATATACGCATAACGCTAAATAATCTTACTATTGAAATATAAATGAAGGAGGCTGAAATGAGAGTTACTTTACTGAAAGTATTAAGCATATTATTAATAACTAACGTAATGAGCCAAGCTGCATTTGCACATGACCCTATCTTTGGCCAAGGCCCTCACGTACTTTTTAAGGATGGATTTGAAGTAGCTACCGAACTTCATTCTTCGAAAAAAGGTGATGAACTGGAAAATGAAATCGGTCTTGAAGTAAAGTATGGTATTACAGGCGACTGGGCAATGGGGGTTGAACTTCCTTTTGAAATTAAAGCCGATGATGGTAATTCTTCAAGTGGCTTAGGTGATGCCGCTATTTTTACAAAGTATCGTTTTTGGCGAAAAGACACATTAGCGTTACAAGAAAGTGCGGCTATTTCTTTAAAAATAATCTCTGATACAGGGTATGAAAACGAAACTCCCTCATTAGGAACAGGCACAACGGATAGCGTGGTTGGTTTGTCTTATGGGTATGAAAGTCGAAACTGGTATCGTTGGGCTAGTGTACGCCATCGTCAAAATGAAACGAATAGCGCCGGCCTACAACGTGGTGATAAAACTCTGGTTGATTTTGTTGTGGGTATTCGCCCAACTCTTACTAAATATATTGAGCCCGATATGGTGTACTTATTAGAGCTTAATGGCGAACTTGGCGACCGCGCCGCACTTAACGGTAATACGGTTTCGAATAGTGGCGGTGACGAATGGTTTATTTCCCCTGGCTTTATGTGGACGCTTAAAAACTTTGCAGTAAGAGGTGGTATTCAATTACCTATTGTTAGCAACCTCAGCGGTTCACAAGAAAAATCAGATTATCGAGCCAAGTTAAGTTTTGAATGGCATATGTGATTTAAATCTATAAGTTTAGGAGTAATAAAATGAGTAAGAAAGTTGTAATAAGTATTTTTAGTGCAATGTTATTTATGAGTTCAATGCAGTCAAGTTTTGCTGCAGCAGGAACAAATTATACTATTCGAGTTGATGGCTTAGCCTGTCCATTTTGCGCCTATGGAATAGAGAAAAAATTTAAAAAAATGGACGGTATCAGTAATATTCAGGTAGATCTTGATAAAGGCTTAGTAAGCGTTGATGCAAAAGAAGGGCTTGAACTTAAAGAAGATAAACTGAAAAAATTATTTCATGATTCAGGTTTTACTTACCGCAGTATGAAAATAACACCGATTAAATAGTTAATATATTCTAACGAAACTTTATTATGACTGAGCAAAGATCAAAAATAAAAGACAGCAGTGTAACAATCTTTACCTTATTCACAACAACTGGAACATTGGTTTGTTGTGCGATACCGATAATGTTTGTCACACTCGGTCTTGGTGCAACAGTTGTGGCAATGACAAGTGCCTTTCCATTTTTGATCGTATTAAGTCAACATAAAATTTGGGTGTTTGCTTTTTCAGGTTTTATGTTAGCGCTGTCTGGTTGGTTAATGTACCGCCCCGGTCGTTCATGCCCTGTAGACCAGGCTTTAGGCGAAGCATGTAATACGGCACACAAATGGAATAAACGAATCTATTGGAGTTCAGTTGTAATTTGGAGTCTTGGATTTACTGCGGCCTATATCTTATTACCCGTACGAATGTGGTTAGATATCTAAATACTAAAATCTAAAGGGGGCGGGCAATGTTGCAATTAAAAACATCAATATTTTGGTGGGCTTGTTTTTACTTAACAAACCTTAACCTATCAACTCGATGCACAATTAAGTTACCGAATAAATAATGAAGCTAATGCCTTTGAAGCCGGTAATATTGCACGTGTTGATGCATCCTATCAACAACGAATATGGTGTAGTGACTCACAAGGCAATATACCCGACTATATCTACGCCGTTCTTGAAACGAATATTATTGCTAAAGTAAAAATAAAGTGAATGGGTCTAAAGACAACAATTCGAATGGAACGCGGCTATTTATTAGCCTAGGCTAACAATACGTGAATAAACGCTGGATTGCAGAGATCTCAGTGCAAATCCCTGTTAACCAAGATCTGAATGGCTCGGCATTAGAGAATGACCACATTGCACGAACCAGTTTCAGATATAATTTTTAGCATAACCAATTGAAATACATGTGATTTCACTTAACTTTGTAAAAATTTTGAAATAATAACAAAAAAATCATTGACCTAGAGTCAACTCCAACCTTTAAAGTAACATCATAATCAACAATTGAAGGCAGGATTAAATGAAACACACTCTCATAGCAATTTTAACATTAGCGGTAATACACGTTTCAGCCTATGCCGCTAATAAGCAACAAATTGAAGTCGATATTAAAGGTATGACATGTAAGTTTTGCGCTTATGGTGTTCAAAAAAAGTTAAACAAACTCCCCAACATCGAAAAAGCTGAAGTCAATATCGATACTAAAAAAGCAACCATCGTTGTTAAAGAAGGTATGCAAATTAATTTGGACGAAGTGAAAAAAGCCATTAAATCGTCTGGTTTTGTTCCTGTTAAAGTGACAACTAAAACCATTAAGTAAATAAACAGGAGAGCTATTATGGGTATTAAAGTTGAAGTTTTCTCATCTCCTGGCTGCGGTAAATGTGGGCATGCTAAAGATATATTGCGTAAGTTAGTTGAAGAAATTGGTGGTAATGAAATTGAATGGCGTGAAGTTAATATATTAGATGAGCTCGATTATTCTGTTTCAATCGGTGTAATGACAACACCCTCTATAGCGATTGATGGTGATTTAATTTTCTCTAGTTTGCCAACAGCAAAAAAACTTCGAGCAGAACTTGATAAAAGACTGGAGGATTAAATCGTGATGACACTACTTTTATCTACTGCAGCAGTTTTAGGATTACTCGCTTTTTTTGAACCGTGCACTATTGCGACTCATACATTGTTTTCAAAGCGGGTGCATTCTAACAAAGATAATGATGCATGCTGCCAAAGCTTATTTTCTGTTTGGTTAAGTCGAACAATTTTAGTAATGGGTATATTTGTAGGAGCCGTTTACTTTACAGATATACCTCAATGGAGCCCAATGCAACCTAGTATTATCTTGGCTGTTATTTCTATTATTTATATTGTTTCACGATTCATTTATATTCCTGTTCCACATTTAGAAGTATTTAAGTTATTACCGGCTGGTAAACGGTTACCTTTTTCCATGCAATTAGGCTTAACATTGCCAGCTTGTACGTTGCCCTTGGTTGTTGTTGTTGTCGGTATGGTGATTACGCTTAATTCAATTATCTATGCAGCGATTGCCGGTGTGTTATTCGCAACAATGTTTACTTTACCAATGGTCATAACGTCTTATAAAGGGTTAAGTGAACAAGGCTTAGATCTATTAAACCATGCCGCAAAAGGTAGCCCATACCTAACAGCGGTCTTACTTATGGGTATTGCAACGTTTCTACTTATCCCATCTTTAGATATCAATGTCGCAACATTTAAAAATGTTTTAGTAGAAGCCAGTTGGGCCGGGATTGGTATTGGATTTCTTGCGGGCTTTATTTTTAGTTTTAATCCTGTTTCATTTGCTTCTGTTCCTGTGATGCTAGCTTATGTGACTAAAGCAGACGAAGAGCGTAGTGCTGTACTTATGGGCGTTGCATTTGTCATGGGTATGTTAGTGACACATGTATTTCTTGGTGTTGCCGCAGCCCTCGGTGGTGAATGGGTGCAATCGGTGATGGGACGACAATGGGGTTTATTACTTGGCCCGGTACTTATTATTATGGGTTTAATGTGGTCAGGTTTAATCAACATACGTTTGCGTTGGTTTGGTGTTAAAGGTCGTAAAGTCACTGGAATATGGGGTGCATTTTTACTCGGCATTCCTTTCTCAGTTGCCGTCTGTCCATTTTGTACACCGGCCTTATTAGTTGCCTTGACCGCAAGCGCAAGTATTGGCTCACCTCTATTTGGTTTTGCATTACTACTTGCTTTTGCATTAGGCCGCAGTATTCCCATTATACTCGGTGCATGGAGTATGGGATGGCTAGAGTCTTTACAAATTTTATCTAAGTACCAAAAAACATTTGAAGTTGTAGCGGGTGTTACCTTGGTACTGACAGGTTTGTATTTACTTAATGAATATTTCTTTATTATTAAATATTAAGACGATTATTTATGCGTAGTCTTTTGGTGATATTTTCATTATTAGTTTTACATTCTGCTTGGTCAATACCAAGTGAGAGAATAGAAATTCAAGAAGTAGCGAGCAATGTGTATGCCTTAGTTGGCCAACGTGGCCCAATGTCAAAATGGAATTTTGGGACTAATGCGACTTTTGGTGTCGTTATTACCGAAGATGGCGTGGTGCTCATTGATTCAGGTGCGAGTTATTTAGCGGCAAAAGAAATACATCGGAAAATACAACAAATAACGGATAAGCCTGTCACAATGGTTATAAATACCGGCAGTGAAGATTTACGCTGGTTAGGGAATAGTTATTTTAAAAAATTAGGTGCAACAATAATAACAAGTAAATCTGCTTTCAAAGATCAGCATGAGCACGCATCGAATCTTATTAATCGATTAGATGAATATATATTTCCAAAATTTTCTGCTGAAACTAAAGATGTTTATGCTGATGATACCTTTGATAAAGAAAAAACAATTGTCATTGGTGGTGTGAAATTTATATTGAAATATACAGGGCCTTCATATTTTGCAGGTGACTTTTTTGTCTGGCTTCCTGAGCAAAAAATTGTATTCAGTGGCGACATTATTTCAACCGAGCGGATGTTAGCCGTATCAAGAGACTCGAATACCGCTTCCTGGTTGAGAGTATTTGAAAATATACGTGATTTAAATCCTATACACGTTATTCCTGGACATGGTCATGCTACAAATATGAAAAAATCAACAGAAGACACATATGATTATCTCCGATTGTTACGTTCTTCTGTTAAAGAATTTATGCTAAAGGGTGGACAGATAGAAAATGTAAGCAGCTTAAAGGAATACCCTTTATCGCCTTATGAGCGACTGATTGGTTTCGAGATGTTGCTGGGGCGTAATGCATTACATGTTTATATGGAACTTGAGTGGGAGTAGGGAGTCTATTTTGCAACAACAGTACAGGTAAGACATGAATGGCAATTTATAAAATAGGTGATGTGACTAAAGACTTCGGCATAACTGCAGATACATTACGATACTATGAAAAAATTGGCTTATTCCCGACAATTTCTCGAACAGAATCGGGTATCCGGCAATATGATGATAAAGATATTTCTCGACTTCGTTTTATAAAACGTGCGCAACGCATGAACTTTAGCCTTGAAGAAATAAAAAGTTTACTAACCATGCGTGAAGACCCGCAACACGCAAAAGATAATGTTCGAAAACTCACGGCAGATAAACTTAAAGATATTGAATGCCAAGTTACCGAACTCACTACACTCAAAAATGAATTACGATTATTGCTAAATCTTTGTCAGGGTAGTGAAGACGGCTGTCCAATTATTGAAGGCATTGGTGACGATGATAAATCTCAAAATTAGGTCATGTTTTAGTTTTATTTAATGACTAATCTAATGGAGCCTTTCTCTAAACTTGGAAAGCTCATTGATAACTGGGAGCTAATTTTATATTTTTATTCTAAATGCTTGTATTTTATGGGAAATAAAAATTGAACTAAGTTTAAATAAATAACTCTTAATTTTACTTTGTAATGAACATTATTTGCGCTAAGATTTAGAAATGAAAAAATTGTTAGACAATTTATTATCTATTGCTCCTCTATTGCTTGTTTTGGCAGTTTCGCCTGTTCAAAATACTATGGCTACAGTAAGTCACACTAATAATACGACAAGCGTCATGCAACAGGAAATGGGTGTTTCTGGTAATAGCTCTTCTGATATTAATTCTTTAACTAAAGCAGATAAGATGCAAGAGAAACATTGTGCTGGTCATACAGCAAGTCAATGTAAATGTGATATTTCACATTGCATGAGCATTTCATTCATAATGCTACCAACATCCAATCTTGCAAGTATTAGTTTTACTCATAGTAATTTCAAAGTAAGTTCTAACTCTGAAATTATTCAACCATTAGTATCCACACTGTTTCGCCCACCCCGAGTTTAAATTTCTCGTATATTGTCGTTACTCTCGGCAAGTTAAATAAATAATATATTTTTAAAACGCGGTGCGTTTGGCTACGGACGTTAGTCTTATTCATTGCATAGATCGAGGAATTTATAATGTCTAATATTATATTGCCAGGACTTGGATTTAATACTGAGCCAGAATCACATTCGCGTCGACGCTTTGTAAAAGGACTTGCTGCCGGCGGAGCTCTGATGGGTTTAGGGATATCTGGTTTAGCCCACGCTAGTGCTGCTGTAAAAGGTGCACTCTTTTACCCTGAAGAATTAAGCGGAACAAATATGGATCTGACTTATTCATACAGCAAAGTTAATTTTACGGGTAATGAACGTACTGCAACAGCAATTAATGGTGGTGTGCCCGCACCTATTTTACGGTGGAAAGAAGGGGATACCGTTACCCTTAACGTAACAAACAACATGGCTGTTGATACGTCGATTCATTGGCACGGTATTATTTTACCTAGTGCGCAAGATGGGGTACCCAACATATCAGATGGCTTTAAGGGTATTAAACCGGGCGAAACATTTAAGTATCAATTTAAGTTAGAACAAAGTGGTACGTATTGGTACCACAGTCATTCAGGATTTCAGGAACAAACAGGTGCGTATGGCGCAATTATTGTTGAGCCAAAAGACCCTTATCCATTTAAGTTTGATCGTGAGTATGTTGTCCAGCTTTCTGATTGGAGTGATGAAGATCCTGATGATATTTATCGTAAACTTAAAAAACTTAGCCACTACTATAATTTTCGTGAACGAACCATTAGTGATGCATGGCAAGAAGTTAATGAGAAAGGTTGGAGTAAGTTCTGGCAAGAACGTGGCATGTGGAATGAAATGCGTATGTCAGATCGTGATATATCTGATGTTACTGGTTATACCTATACATTTTTAACCAATGGAAAAACACCTGCTGAAGGTTGGACGGGTTTATTTAAACGAGGCGAAAAAGTTTTACTTCGCTTTATTAATTCTGCAGCAATGACATACTTTGATGTGAGGATACCTGGATTAAAAATGACGGTTGTTGCATCAGATGGTCAATACATCGATCCTGTAACGGTTGATGAGTTCCGTATTGGTGTCGCTGAAACTTACGATGTGATTGTAGAGCCTAGTGATGATCGTGCTTACAGTATTTTTTCTCAAGCTATCGACCGTACGGGTTATGCACGCGGAACGTTGACACCAGATGCTGCTATGACAATTGATGTACCGAAGATGGATGAAGCACCTATCTTAACGCATGGTGACATGGGTATGGCTATGAGTGGTATGGGTCATGAAGGTCATGATATGGGTGCGATGAATAACATAAAAACAGATAGTAGTAATACTGAGAAGAAAAAAAATACTGAGATGAAATGTGGTGCCAATAGGGTGATGACACCTAAAAAGGCGACAATGGATCCCACAATGGATCATAGCGGTCATGATATGGCTGGTATGGATAACGCTAAAATGTCTAAACCTGCAATGGGTGCAGGTAAAGCGGGTTTCGGTAGTAGTAGTAAAGTCATACATACCGAATCAGAATTTGGTCCCCATGTAGATATGCGAGCCGATGCTGCAAAATATCAGCTTGATGATCCCGGTGTTGGCTTACGCAATAATGGACGCAAGGTTTTAACCTATGCCGATTTACGCAACTTATATAAAACACCGGACCCACGTGAACCTGGACGTGAAATTAATTTGCATTTAACCGGTAATATGAGTCGTTATATGTGGTCGATTAATGGTATTAAGTTTGCCGATGCAGAACCTTTACGACTTAAGTTTGGTGAACGTGTACGTATTAATTTGCTTAATGATACGATGATGAATCATCCTATTCATCTCCATGGTATGTGGAGTGATCTTGAAACAGGAGATGCTCAATATATTCCACGTAAACACACCGTTAATGTACAGCCGGGTTCGAAGATAAGTTTTCTGGTAACAGCTGATGCAATGGGAGGTTGGGCATTTCACTGTCATCTCATTTATCATATGCTTGGCATGTTCCGCAAAATTGAAGTGGTTTAAAGGGGAGTTAAAAATGAAAGATAAAATTATAGTTGCTTTATTAACCGGTCTCCTTTCAAACACAGCTTCAGCAGGCGGTATGGAGGACGATCCAATTATATCTAAGGTTATGATTAATCAATTTGAAACGCGCATTACTGATGGTAAAGATCCACTCATATTAGAAGCCGATGCATGGATAGGTAAAGACTTAAATAAATTCTGGTTTAAAACAGATGTTGAACGAGTTAATGGTGAAACAGAAGAGCTTGAATTGCAGGCCTTATATAGCAGAGCCATTGCCCCCTTTTGGGATTTGCAAGTTGGTTGGCGGCATGATGCTAAACCAAAGAATAACAAGCGTGATTGGTTGGCTCTTGGTATTAATGGTCTTGCGCCTTACTGGTTTGAAGTTGACAGCGCATTATTCATTGGCGAAGAGGGTCGACTTGGTTTAAGGCTTCAAGCTGAATATGAAATTATGTTCACTCAACGATGGATTCTATCACCAGAAGCTGAAGTTAACTTTCATTCAAAAGATGATGAGGCAACGGGGACTGGATCTGGTTTATCGGATACGCAGCTTGGTTTAAGACTAAGGTATGAAATCTCAAGAGAGTTTGCACCTTATGTAGGGTTAAACTGGAACAAAAAATTCGGTAAGACGGAAGATTATGCAAAAGCAGAGGGTGAAAAAACAGACGACTTGCAGTTTGTCGTCGGCTTACGTGCCTGGTTCTAGGCGCTGAAATATATGGATGGTCGTTTTAGTTCAAGACCATCCATATCATAATAGTATTAATTTATGAAAAAGTTATCCTCAAGGAGATAATGATGAGAACGCAATCAATAAATTTAAAACTAAATACTCAGTTATTAGGTGTATTTATTCTTTTAAGTATTGGCAGTTATTTCAGCCAAAATGTACAAGCTAAAGAAAAAACGCCTGAAATAATTGTATATAAAAGCCCAACCTGTGGTTGTTGTCAAAAATGGGTGAAACATCTGGAAACAGCAGGATTTAATGTTAAAACGATTAACAAAAGGAATATGAATCCAGTGAAAGCGCAATTTGGTGTAAAAAGACAATATCAATCTTGTCATACAGCAAAAGTAGGGGGGTATTTTATAGAAGGACATGTGTCAGCTAAAGAGATAAGAAGATTACTGAAAGAAAAACCCAATGCAAAAGGTTTAGCTGTACCTGGAATGCCTATGGGATCGCCAGGCATGGAAGGCCACCGTAAAGACATGTATTCAGTGTTATTAATCAATAATAAAAATAAAGCAGAGATATATTATCAATATTAAAATGAAAACATTAAAAAGCAAGATAACAATAAAATACTCCGTGATACTGACAATCTTGATATTTCACTTTAGTTATCTGCCCATCTCTTTTTCACATGGAATGGGTGGTTCCACCAAGAGTAATATTAATAAAAAGAAGATGACTTATAATAAAGAGGATAATAAAGGTAAAACCATCTCAGATAGGATGAATTTTAGACTTGATATCCATGGAAATACACTCAAACTATTGGTTCGCAATAGGTCAAATCAGCCAATTGATACTAGTCTAGCCTCAGCTACGGTTGTTGTCACAGGAGACGGGCTGGCGGCAATGTATAACATGCAATCAAAAGAAGAGGAGGAGGGATACATCATAAGCAGTATTCCTATTACCGTTTCTAAAAATACAAAATTTCAAGTTACATTGAGAATGCCTGGAGAAAGACCTATTAATATTACTTTTATATCGGCTCAAAGTGCTAAGCCAATTAGTGTTAGTCAGCAGGGAATAAGGAAGTATTAAATTATAAAATGGATATATTAAGAAAATATATTGTCGGGATTTTTTTGGTTTTGATATTTTTAATTATTTATATCTATTTACATCAATCTGGTGACTTAAATTATTTTTATGAGATAGAAAGATTGAAAGTTCAATTAGTACAGCTTGGTAGTTTGGGGCCGTTTCTCATTGTGTTACTCATGGCTGGCGCTATTGTTATGAGTCCCATACCAAGCGCACCAATTGCTATTACATCTGGCTTATTGTATGGGCATAGTTGGGGAACAGTTTATATTTTAATTGGTGCTGAGCTGGGTGCTCTAATTGCTTTTAGTATTTCAAGATTTCTTGGCCATGAGGTGATGCAAAAACGGTTCGGTGAGCGTATTAAGTCGAAATGGTTAACCTCTAACAACCATTTAATGTTCGTTGTATTTGTATCACGTCTAATTCCTTTTATATCCTTTGATATTATTAGCTATGCAGCAGGGTTAACAAAAATCAGTTATATACAGTTTGCGCTTGCAACATTGGCTGGAATTCTTCCGGCTAGTTTTTTACTGGCGCATTTTGGTGGGGAAATGGTAAGTGACGATACTCAGCGTATGTTCATTACCATCTTGTTACTCGGTGCCCTCACACTTATTCCTATTATTTTAACTGTGGTTAATAAGGTTCGCAGAAATATAAAATTAAAATAATTACTCTAATAGGTATGTTTATATTCCTGTATCTTTTGTAAATAAATATTAAATTACTATTGACCTGTGTCCTACACACATGTTTTAAGCTGTTAAACATCAAGAAATCATAATATTTATTCAGGATGAATGTTTATTCAATATGAACAACAAGACGATGACAGTAAGAGATGTTTCTAAACTTGCAAATGTGACCGCTGAAGCTGTCAGATATTACTCTCGTCTTGGGCTTGTCAAGCCCACAAAAAATCCAAAAAATAGATATAAAATGTATGATTCAACGGATATATCAAGAATTATTTTTATACGTAAGGCTAAAAGTCTAGGTTATACTCTTAATGAAATTAAAAAAATCCTGACTCATGCTACATCCGGTAAATCACCGTGCCCTATTGTTAGGACGATTATAGAAAGTCGACTTGTCGAGAACCGAAATCGATTAAACACGATGTTGGGATTGCAGGCAACAATGGAGAAGGCTGTAAAACAATGGAAAAACTTGTCGGATGGTATCCCAACTAGCGATTCAGTTTGTGTTTTGATTGAGTCGTTTTCTCACGATATTGAGCTTAAGTGATGAGCACACTTCAACAAAGTATCTCCATACCTCAAAAAGAACGACGCCGGTTTCTTGTTGGCGCAACGACCATTGTCGGAGCAATTGGCTCAACAGGATTACTGATACCTTTCGTTGCATCGATGAATCCAAGTGCTCGAGCACGCAGCGCAGGTGCACCCGTGCAAATTGACATCGGAAAATTAAAACGTGGACAACAAGTCACTTTGTCCTGGCGAGGTAAACCTGTTTGGGTTTTACATCGAACGGCGAATATGTTAAAAAAATTAGAGGATACGGGTTTGTTAAAAAAATTAACTGATCCAACATCTAACGTTCAATCACAACAGCCTGATTATGCAAAAAATAAATTCCGTTCTATTCAACCTGAATATTTTGTAACAATTGCTTTGTGCACCCACTTAGGTTGCATCCCAAGTTTTAGACCCAAGCCAGGCGTAGCCGACTTAGGGGCAAACTGGCCAGGTGGCTACTTTTGTCCCTGTCATGGTTCTCTTTTTGATTTAGCTGGGCGAGTATTTAAGGGTGTGCCCGCACCAACAAATTTAGTAATACCACCTTATCAGTTTTTATCTGATTCGGTAATTGAGATAGGAACAAATTCACTAACATGAAAGTTTTACAACATAAACTCTGAAGGGAGAAAAAAAATGAAAAACACACTTAAAATCGTAGCACTTACAGCTATTTTATCTTTACCAACATATGGTGTTTTAGCCGAAATGAATATGGACATGAAAATGGACAAAAATTTCAATAAAATGGATATGATGATGGATAAAGCCGAGAAAACATCTAAGAAATCTGAACGAAAAGGTTTAATGACCGACCATATGGGCATGATGATGAAGCAAATGGACTCAATGGATGGCATGAAGATGGGCAACGGTATGGATAACATGCAAAAAATGATGAAGCAAATGATGCGTCAGCAAAAAATGATGATGGAGTTTATGGAATATAACGATTAATCTTTTGCAGTATGATTTCATCCCTGGAATATAAAGCCAGGGTTGAAGTCAATATTTCAAATTAAAGTAAAAAAATAACAAAGAGAAATATGATGGATGTATTAATTATTGCAACAAAAAACTGTGCACATTGCGTAAACATGTCTAAAGAACTCGATGATATCGGTGTTGAACATCGAATTATCTATGCTGAAGATGATGCTGAGCTCTGCCAAAAGCTAAATATTAGACACTCACCAAATCTTGTAATTAATAACGAAGTGGTTTTTAGAAAGCAACCTACGGAAGATGAATTACGCGCTTTATTTAATCATAAACACTAAGGGTGGAAAATGTCTGTCTCTGATAAAAATAATACGAATGATAAAGTGATTGAACAGCATGATCCAGTGTGTGGAATGATTGTAACCGCTGAAGCAAAACTACATCACATATATCAGGGGACAACCTATCATTTTTGTTCTAATAATTGCTTAGATAAGTTTAAAGACCATCCTGATGAGTATTTAGATAAACCTAAATCTTCTACTGAACCTTTAAATGTAGAGGCTGATAGTGGCATCTATACATGTCCCATGCACCCCGAAATAGAACAACAAGGTCCGGGGAGTTGCCCTAAATGTGGTATGGCATTGGAACTGAAAGGTCTTCCAGTTGCAGAAACAAAAACACAATATACCTGCCCGATGCATCCTGAAATTATTCAGGATGAGCCGGGCAGCTGTCCTAAGTGCGGAATGGCGCTTGAAGCGGTCACAGTAGAAGCGGAAGAAGACACCAGTGAATTGGACTACATGAATCGACGTTTCTGGGTTAGTGCGATACTGGCTATTCCGGTATTTTTCAGTGCCATGGCGGCAGAATTTTGGCCACAACAGATGGCAGAAATTATTGATCCTGCTCTGCGGCAGTGGATTGAAATGATAGTTGCAACACCGGTAGTGGTCTGGGGTGGCTGGATTTTTTATGTGCGGGCGGTACAGTCCGTCATTACTCGTAATCTGAATATGTTTACCCTGATTGGTCTCGGTGTCAGTGTGGCCTGGATATACAGTGTTGTTGCGGTTCTTTTCCCTGGTATTTTCCCCGCTGCGGTGTTTAACGCTTTTAATGTTGTGCCGGTTTATTTTGAGGCGGCAGCGGTGATCACCACACTGGTCTTGCTGGGGCAAGTGCTGGAACTGCGCGCCCGTAGTCAGACTAATGCTGCTATAAAACTGTTACTGGGACTGGCGCCAAAGACAGCGCGTATTGTACGTAAGGATGGTAGCGAAGAAGATATACCTCTGGAACATGTAAAACCAGGCGATGTATTACGTATACGCCCAGGTGAGAAAGTACCGGTGGATGGTGAAGTGGTTGATGGCAACAGTAATGTCGACGAATCCATGGTTACCGGTGAACCCATACCTGTAGAAAAAATAGCGGGAGAACGCCTTATTGGTGCAACTGTAAATGGTACAGGCAGTTTATTAATGAAAGCCGAAAAAGTGGGTGGAGATACCTTACTGGCACAAATCGTACAAATGGTGGCCGATGCGCAACGTTCGCGTGCACCAATTCAAAAGCTGGTTGATGTGGTTGCAGGATATTTTGTGCCGGTTGTCGTCCTTATTGCGATCATTACTTTAGTCGTTTGGGGGCAATGGGGTCCTGAACCACGATTAGCGTATGCGATCATTAATGCAGTTGCAGTACTTATTATCGCATGCCCTTGTGCGTTAGGACTTGCAACGCCCATGTCGATTATGGTCGGTACCGGCCGTGGTGCGATGATGGGGGTCTTATTCAAAAATGCTGAAGCACTGGAAGTGATGCGTAAGGTAGACACTCTGGTGGTTGATAAAACCGGCACCTTAACCGAAGGCAAACCCCGACTGGTTGCGGTTCAGGCGGAGCCGGGTTTTGAAGAAGATGTTATTTTACATATCGCGGCAAGTCTTGAAAAAGCCAGTGAACACCCGCTGGCAGAAGCGATAGTGAAAGGGGCAACGGATAAAGGTATTGAACTGGCGCAGACAGATGACTTTCAGTCTGTAACCGGCATGGGGGTGACCGGTAAGGTCGAAGGAAAAAATGTGGCATTGGGTAATATTACTTTAATGCAAAGTTTGAATATTGATGTTGGTAAGCTACCGCAAACAGCTGATGTGCAACGAGCAGAAGGTCAAACAGTGATGTTGCTGGCGATAGATAATAAAGCCGCAGGTTTGATTGGTGTAGCCGATCCGATTAAAGAAACGACACCACAAGCCATTGCAGATTTACATGCTGAAGGTGTCGAAGTGGTGATGCTGACCGGTGATAACAAGACTACTGCCCAAGCAGTTGCAGATAAACTGGATATTGATCGAGTTGAAGCTGAAGTTTTGCCAGATCAAAAAGCCAGTATCGTTAAACAGTTACAGGCGATGGGTAAAACGGTTGCTATGGCTGGTGATGGTATAAATGATGCACCCGCTCTGGCGCAGGCACATGTTGGTATTGCAATGGGAACCGGTACCGATGTAGCAATGGAAAGTGCAGGCGTTACATTAGTTAAAGGTGATTTACGCGGTATTGTTCGTGCACGTCGATTAAGCCGTGCCACCATGCGTAATATTAAACAAAATCTTTTCTTTGCCTTTATTTATAACTCTGCTGGCGTACCTATTGCTGCAGGCGTTTTATATCCATTTTGGGGCATTTTATTGTCGCCCATAATTGCAGCAGCAGCGATGAGTTTCAGTTCAGTGTCAGTCATTACCAATGCACTACGTTTGAGGAAAGTGAAGTTGTAAATAGGTACGGTTATTATGCTATTGAGGAGGTTTTATGAATTATCAAAAAGTAACTGCAATTATTCCATCAATATCACTTGAAGAGGTAGAAAAGGAATTAGAGGCAATTGGTGCACCGGGTGTAACAATTACTAAAGTATGCGGCTCTGGTGATTATCGAAATTTTTTCTAGAGAACCATTAAGTAATTTAGTCGCATTGAAATGTTTATCGAAAAAAAAGATGCAAAAAAATATCGAATGTAATTGCGAGAACGGTATCAAGTGGCATGAGTTCTGAAGGTGTTATAGCCATAGTACCGGTTGATGACTTTATTCATATAAAATATTTTGAGGAGGTTGCTAATGATGAATGATGGAAGTGCAATGTTTTTTGGGGGAGGAGGTATGTGGTTTTTCTGGATAATTTTGTTTGTTGTTCTTGTATGGATTGTCAAATCAGCGACTGGTTCTAGCGCAGGCAATAAAAGTATTTCAGAAGATAGCCCTTTGGATATTCTAAAAAAACGTTATGCACGTGGTGAAATAGACGAGCAAGAATATATGCGTAGACGTAAAGATCTTGAGGAGTAACTTATGTGGCGATACGTCTTATTTACTTTATCAATATCCCCGTGATTCTTAAGAAAGCATCAAGTCTATTCTTGATATTTATTGGAATCATATTGACGGGGATGGTTTATGCAAGTGTAATACCTTCTCATCAAGATCCAATTGCCCCTGTTATTCTTGGTGTAACCGTAATTTTATTTTTTGCTTTACTTGGCCGTTACGTGGCACGAATGTTAGGTCAGCCTTCTGTACTGGGTGAATTACTCATGGGTGTTGCGCTGGGAAACATTGGATATTTTATGGGGCTGGACTTTATAGAAATACTACGTATAGGACCTGTCTTGTTTAATATTACGGAGCAAACATTGTCCGGCGTGTCTGTTATTGAGGCAACCAATAATTTACTTGATTTTAAAACCGCTGAAGATGTAGTCACTATTATGAAAAGCACTAATGGCCCAGCACTTTTTCAAGTTGCGCATGCCGTTGATGTTTTCTCTCGTTATGGTGTCATTTTTTTATTATTCCTGGTGGGATTAGAAACCAGTGTTAAGGAATTACGCGAAGTAGGTGGTGATTCTCTTCGTGTTGCGCTAATTGGTGTAATAGTACCTTTCATTTTAGGCTTTTTAGTTATTTGGTGGTTAATGCCTCAATTATCGTTAAACGTCGATTTATTTGTAGCGGCTACTCTTGGTGCAACGAGTATCGGGATCAGTGCGAGGGTACTTAAAGAATTAAATCTTATTAAGTCACGTGAAGCACGTATTATAATTGGTGCGGCCGTATTTGATGACATTCTAGGGCTCGTTATTCTTGCAGTAATAACCGGAATTATTATTTCAGGTGGAGTGGAATTCACAAATATTCTATCCATTCTTTTATTATCGAGTTTGTTTCTTATTCTTGCATTCGGAATGGGCCCTTATTTTCTTAAAATGACTATACATATGGTGGAACGATTAGATGTTGCTGAAGCTAAAATGTTTATTGCTTTCATATTCGTTATGGCTCTTGCCTGGTTAGCCAGTTCAGTTGGTCTGGCGACGATTATTGGTGCCTTTGCTGCTGGCGTCATCCTCAATGATGGTTATTTTCATCAGTGGGGAACTAAAGGTCAGAGTACAAATATAAAAGATCTAATAGCACCGCTGGAAACAATACTAGTTCCCATTTTTTTTGTACTAATGGGTATACAGGTGAAGTTAGAGACATTCTTGGAGAGCCAGGTAGTGTATATCGCAGCAGGTTTACTAATCGCTGCAGTCATCGGTAAATTAGTCAGTGGTCTAGGTGTGTTAACAAAAAGCAATCGTTGGGCAGTAGGCTTAGGAATGTTACCAAGAGGTGAAGTTGGTTTAATCTTTGCTGCAATCGGTAAAAGCCTTGGTGTGATTAATGATGCATTATTTGCAGCCATTGTATTGATGGTTATTGTAACAACGTTTTTAGCTCCTCCATTACTGCGTTGGACTCTTTTGCGTCACCCACTACTAAATAATAACGATAAGCTGTAACTCGATGGAAAAGGTTTTGAATAATAAAAACATATTATTACCAAGCAAGCTGTCAATAATGAGTCTTATTATTCTGCTTTCAGCAAATGTTCAAGCTGAAGAAATAGGTGAACAGTTGTATATAAAAAATTGCATGGTCTGCCATGCTGATGATGGCAGCGGAGCAATGCCTGGGGTATTCGATCTTACTGAAAACCGTAACTGGTCAACACTGCCCGAGAAACAGTTATTGGATAAATTGAACAAAGGTATTCAAAAATCAGGAGCAGCAATGAATATGCCACCAAAAGGCGGTAACCCGAATTTAAAGGATAAAGATTTATTAACAATAATATCTTATATTCGAAAAGAATTTATAAAGTAAACAATTCAAATTTAAATAATAGAGGATTTAATATGAAAAATAAAATTTCTACAATAGGACTGTTAGCGATACTGTTTTCTACAACAAATGCAGTTAATGCAGGCCCAATGGTTTATATTCCCCTTGGAACGGCTAATAAAGTCATTGCTGTAGACGCTGCTACCGATAAAATTACCGCAACCTATACCGATGTGATTAATGCACATGGATTAGTTGCAACACCGGATGGAGAATATCTTATTGCAGGTAGCCTTGCTGAAGATCCGATTAAAAAAGGGCTGCCAAAAGACACGGCTAACAGTAAATTATACTTTATTCACCCTGTGCATGGCCATGTAATGGCGACTATCCCCGTATCGGGTTGGTCACATCATCAAGCAATCACTCCAGACGGTAAATATGTTCTATCAACTCATGGCATGCGTGGAAATATTAGTGTGGTTGACGTTGAACAAAACAAGGTCATTAAAACCATTGAGACAGGTAAGGTTCCTAATTACACATTAATAACAAAAGACGGTAAAACGGCTTATGTCAGTAACACAGGTGAAAATTCTATAACTGAAATTAATCTTAATAATTGGAAAATAAAACGAAAACTTGAATCGGGTCCAGCACCCGCACATATGGTTTTCTCTAACAACCAGAAAACCATCTATGTTACCAATCCTCGTGCTGGAAAAGTCGCGGTAGTATCCGTAGCTTCTGGAAAGATTATTAAAAGCTATTCGATAGGAAAGGCTGTGCATGGATTAGATATTGGCGATGATGGTAAGACTTTATTTGTCAGTAGCAAAAAAGAAAATAAATTGGTTTCTGTAAATACTGAAACAGGTGAAAAACGCGAACTAGCCTTATCACCTGCACCATATCATCTAAACACTATCACGGGTTCTGGCAAAGTTTATGTATCTAGTCGTAAAAAACCAATCATATGGGTTATCAATCAAACAACAATGAAAAAAATTGGCGAGATAAAATTACCTGCTGGAGAAGGTCATCAGATGGCAATTATTCAATAGTGTAATTATCTTTAACGTAGAATTGTTTTATCAAAATGAATTTATTAGTAAGTCGTGCGTTTTAATAAGAGTTAAAGGAATATTTAAATATCTTTAAATACGAAAAAAGGAGAATGTCATGTTTATTTATATGTACAACAATATTAAGAAACTGTCCGCTTCACTATTACTACTAATCATTGCAAATAGTTTTATATTAACTTCTGCAGAAGCTATCCCCGCTTTTGCACGTGACAAACAGATGGCGTGTTCAAACTGTCATACGGCATGGCCGGCACTGAATAGTTTTGGGCATAAATTCAAAGAAAATGGTTACCGTTTTGCTCCGTTAACAGAAGGGAAAAACAAAATATCAGATGACCTTAGTTGGAATGATAAAGTCCCATTATCAACAATTATAGTTGGCCGACCTTATGATAAAAAAGATAGTGGAAATTCAAAAACGCGTGCCATCCATGAAGTGGAATTAATGGTTGCGGGGCCTATGAGTAAAAACGTAACCGCATTTTTTGAAATAGAGGCTGAGGATGAAGATACAAATGCTCGTGGGTATGAACTAGGGATTCCCACCGCAGCACTAACTTATACCATTAGCTCAGCTGTAAACGTTCAGTTATCCTGGGCTGATATACTCTGGTTTGATCCTTACAATACTTATACAAGTGGTCATCGAATGACGCGTGGTTTTAATTCGATACTCGATCAAAACTTTGGTGGTGCGGATAATAACAAAGCATTAAAAATATCTCGCCAGAATGTAACACTCTATGGTCGCCCGATTAGCAACTTATTTTATGGTGTATCCTTTAGTGGTGTTGCAGATCAATCTGAAGGTGAAGAAGCTGACACGGTAACACTGCGCGCAGCCTATCAACTTACTCCTGAAATAATGTTTGGTGGTTTGGCAATTAATGGTAGTTGTTCATCTAAAATTGGTTTAACCACTTGTACAGTGGATCGTGACTACTCACGATATGCAATTGATTTTGAACTGAACAAGGAAAACATGATTGTTAATGCGGCTTATATGCAGGCAAAAGATGATAATACAACTGGAACCGCTGAATTAACGAACAATGCTTATTTTGTACAGGTCTTATATACCTTTGGTAATGGTAAACGAGCTCTATGGGCGCCTGTTATACGGTTAGATCAGTACGAAAAAGTCAATGGTGCTGAAGATATCACCGAATTAACTTTGAGTCTTAACTATTACTTTTCTGAAAATTTTCGAGGTATGGTGGAATTTTGGGATCGAAGTGGTGATGGTACTACAACAGATGATGAACGATTGACTGTACAGGTTTATGCAGCCTTCTAAATAATTATTTATACAGGAGATGGTTATGGCGGATTGGATATCGTTTTTAATTTTTGCCGGTTTGTTTTATGTGGTGATGCGGTATGGTTGTGGAGCACATATGATCCATGGCCACCATGGTAAACATAAAAAAAGTAAAAAAGATATTGATCCGGTGTGTGGCATGAATGTTGAGGTCGATAAAGGGTACGGTAAAATGTATAAAAGTACTCTTTATCGGTTTTGTTCACGTAAATGTTTAGATCAGTTTGAAGCTGATCCAGATAAATATACTGAAAAATCTACAACTCATGGAGGTGAAAAATGAATACTCGAATTTCGTTATATGCAATAGGACATGCGACTAGCTTATTCCTGGTGATTAGTTATATCGTATGCATAGGTTTCGATTTGTTATTTCCTGAACATGCTATGTATGAAGCATGGCAAAAATTACTGCCTGGTTTTACATGGATAAACTGGACAAGTTTTTTTATTGGTTTAGTTGAGACATACGGTTATGGATGGTTCTTCGCTCTAATATGGACACCGCTATATAATGTTTTTGCTGCACGAAATGAAAAGACTTAATTATTAATGCGCGATATTTATAAAACTAAAACGTTGGGAATATGATAAAGAAAAGAGTAGTTATTATTGGAAATGGATTTGCTTCATTATTTTTTATTCAATACTTTCTTTTACTACCTGTATTCCCAGTTTTTTTCTGGTTTTTCAGGCGTATATATTCTAAATGTGAAATTACAGTCATTGGTAATGGAGAGTTTACATACTTTCCAGCCATACCAGAATTTATTACAGGTAGAAAGAATAAAAAAAAGTGTACTGTAGATATCCGACCGTTTCTAAAACGTAGAAATATTCGTTTTATTGATTCGGTTGTCACTGATATCCAAAATGGTGGTCGTACTGTGATTACCAATATGGGAACGTATGAGAATGATGTATTGTTTTTAGGTATTGGTCCTGCTTTTTTAAAAGATGATATTCCAGGTACAAGAGAGCATACGTTATCACCCTGTGATGGACCAGACAGTATGGAACTCTTTATGAATCGGTTAAATTCGATGGATGGAGGGATTATCTATCTAGGATTTAAAGTTAATAAAAAAGACGGTTTTGTTTCTGGACGTGGCGGGCAAATGTATGAATGTGCCTGCCTATTGGATTACGGGTTAAAAGAAAAAGGTATTAGAGATAAGTTTGATATTCATTTTTTCTCACCTGATATTAATAAAGACGACACAGGAATGATCACCGACAGACTTCACGAGCGTGGAATAATTCTGAATTATGGCTATGAACCTGTAGAATTTCTCAATGGGTGGATGAAGGATAGTGATGGCTCATATCGAAAAGCTGATCTGGTTCTTTATTCTCCGGGTATAACGGGTTCGGATCTGGTTATTAATTCCTGTTTGCCTGTCTCGCAAGGAGGCCAAATAGCTACAGATAAATATGGCCAGGTAAAAGATTTATGTAATGTATATGCTGCAGGAGATTGTGCTAGCCATGAAAATCCACCGCCATGGGTACCACATCAGGCACATATGGCACAACTTCGTTCGCAAGCTGTCGCTCAAAACGTGAAAGCGATGTTAAAAGGCAAACAACCAGACACAACGTATCGATACGAATTATCATGCATTATGAATATGGAGAATGATGCTATGTGGCTGCATATGTCGAGTGATAACAAACCACCTTTTTGGAATATTTTTCCAAAACGTTCGAAAAATCTTATTAATCTAAAAAACATTTTTGAAACGATATATTTATTTTACCTTCGTCATTTTTGAATTTATGTTTTGTACTTAAAATTTATAAAATCATATTTGGACTAATACATGTTGAGATTCATCTGTCGTCAGTTAGTTTACGAACCATTCCGCAGCATGCTTACATGTGTGGCTATTGGTAGTGCTATAGCGGTGATATTGTTGTTAGAAGGCTTCCATACAGGTCTCCTTGTACAGCTGAAAAATGTCTCACTTAATCGAGGAGCGGATTTAATTGTGGCTCAAAAGGGAGTGTCTAATTTTATCGCTAGCCGCTCCTTGTTACCACAGTTAAGCCGTGAAGCAATCGAATCCATAGAGGGTGTAAAATCAGCTCATCCTATTACAAGTGTGCCAGTTATCTATGAGAAAGCAGGGTATCGTAAGAGTCCTGTTTTTTTTATGGTGTTTGATACTGGTGGTGGGCCGGCTGTCATCAAAGAAGGGAAAACAGTTACAAAACCAAGAGACATTGTTATCGATGAATCTTTGGCTGTACTTTATGATCTTAAGGTCGGTGACGATTTCATAGTTTCTGATTTTAAATTTAACATCTCGGGAATTGCTAAACAGGCATCAGCTTTGTTTACGGCTTTTGTTTTTATTAATTACGACGATATGATTGATTTCTTTTTTGATTCTGATTTAGTTGGAGATATTAGTAATCTTCCCTTGTTGAGTTACCTGTTAGTAGAATTACAACCTGACGTTGACAAGTATGCCATTGCGAAATCAATAGAGGCAATTGAAACTGATGCTGATGTTTTCCTACCAGATAAAATATCGCAAAACGATGTTGCGCTGGGGGAAACCTTATTTGGCCCGGTGATGGGTGTCTTGATTGGGGCTGGGTATATCATCACATTATTAGTGATTGGCATGATAATGTTCGCTGCAATTCACGCTCGATTAAAAATTTATGGCGTGCTAAAAGCGATAGGATTTTCTAATAAGTCATTAATTAACGAAATGGTACTTGAGTCTGTATTCATTATCATTCTGGCCTTTCCTCTTGCATTATTAATCGCTCAATCGGGTGCGTGGCTCATTGAAACACGTGTACCACTTTATCGTGTTCCTATATTTGAAACAGTACCTATATTACGGACATTTTTTTCTGCTTTGGTATTGGCAATAATTGGAGCTTACTTACCATATCGATTCATGGCAAAACTTGATCCAGCAATCGTGTTTAGAGGATAAAATGCTTTATTGGAGCCTGAAAACACTTTTCTCTGAACCTGTACGACTTATAGTTAGTGCATTAGCTGTTTCAGTCTCATTTTTACTTGTTGTATTCTTCAGTGCTGTATTTGAAGGTGAGTCAGATAAAATGGTCATCTATCTAGAAAAAATGCAGGCTGATGTATGGGTTATGCAAAAAGGGGTGTCCAACATGCATATGGCAAGTTCTATGTTATGGGATTGGAAGGCCGATAAAATTGCTAAGTTACCCTTTGTAAAAGAAGTATCAGCGATTCTTTATTTTAATGGTCCAGTTAAAATTGGTGGTAAAGATTGGTTCTCTTACATCATTGGTATTAAACCTCAATATCAACGCGCAGGTCCTTGGGAAATATCTAAAGGAAAGAGAATACCGGGAGTAGGTGAAGTAGTTATTCCCGAAGTTATTTCCCAACTCTCGGGTGTTCAAATTGGTGATGAAATCACTCTTGTCGATAGGCCATTACGTGTTATAGGATTGAGTCGCGATACATTCTCCATGGCCAGTTCAGTTGTTTTTGTTTCACACGAAGATTTAGGTGAATTAGTTAAAGGACGTGATCAGTATAGTTACATTATGGTGTATGCAAATCCTGGTATTTCATCGCAAGATTTGATTAAGCATATAAAAAACGAAGTTGATAAAGTGAATGCTTTGAGTAGTGAGGATTTTATTAATAGCGACAGAACTCTCGCTATGCAAATGGGCGCAGAAATTATTAGTATGATGACAATCATTGGTACATTATTGGCAACGCTCATTGTGGCTTTTACTGCTTATTCACTTATTAATCATAAACAACAAGAGCTTGCGGTTGCTAAGGCTTTAGGATTTAGTGATGGGAAAATATACATTGCATCTTTATTTCAGAGTGTTGTAATAACAGCTATTGGATTAGTTTTATCGATAGTGCTTGCCTATACAATACTAAGCTGGCTACCTACTGTGATACCGCAGGTTAATCTGGTAGTGCGTCCACATCAGTTTATTTCTATTGCTTCAATTGCTTTACCCATTGCTGTATTTGCATCATTCGCTGCGGTTCGAACTGTGATTAAAGTTGATCCTATGACTGTCTTTAAAGGTTAATAACTCTTATGGAAATAGACATAATTATAAAAGCTACACATCTTAGTAAATTTTTTGGTAAGGGTATTTCTGAAGTACATGCTGTTAATGATGTAAGCCTAAACATAAAACGTGGTGAGATGGTATTAGTCATGGGGCCATCTGGCTCAGGAAAAACAACTTTATTATCAATGCTCGGTGCATTATTAGGTGCAACATCTGGTGAGGTGTCTATTGATGGTTTAGATATAAGTACAATGAATAATAAAGAACTTGCGGCACTACGCGCTACGAGAATAGGTTTTGTCTTTCAGTCATTCAACCTACTGGAGGCGTTAACCGTCGAAGAAAATATACTTTTTCCTGCTCAATTAAATACAGGTGGAATTCAAGCTGCAAAAACTCGCCTGGATAATTTGCTTGATAGACTTGGATTAGCTACAAGACGTAATGCTCTGCCAAATACACTATCGGGAGGTGAAAAACAGCGTGTGGCTATTGGTCGCGCTTTAATTAATCAACCAGACATTATTCTTGCAGATGAACCTACTGGCAACCTCGACTCGCATAAAGGTCAAGAAGTTATGATGATCCTGCATGATATAGCACGTGATGATAATTGCGCTGTTGTTATGGTTACTCATGATCCTAGAGTTGAGGAAATTGCTGACCGGGTTCTATGGTTAGAAGATGGCTCTTTGCGTGATAGAAAATCAGAAAAGCATTCATGGGTCAAAGATCCAGTTTGTGGGATGCGTGTTGACGAATGGACCGCTACCATCACGACAGAATATAACAAGCAACGCTATGTTTTTTGTTCAAAACGTTGTCTAGAACGATTTAATAGTAATTCAGAAAAATACAAAAAATCTGAAAAATAAAAACTAAGGAGATAAATTTTGAATGACAATATTGCACACTCAGGCGCCTGGGGTATTTCTATTATCATGATCGTAGTCGCATCATGGATTTTTTATCGTTACTTTGCACCTAAAACATGGAGGGAATGGGCAAGTGCTGGTGTAGTGCAAGCTTTTATTATTGCGCTATATGCTGAGATGTATGGTTTTCCACTGACTATTTATTTTTTGGCTCGTTTTTTTGGTCTGGATAAATACAATCTCAATGCAAACCTCTGGTCATCATTGCTTGGTCTTGGTGAGACAGGTATGATCATTTCAATGCTAGTTGGTTATGTTTTATTATTTATTGGTATTGGTATTTTTATTAAAGGTTGGCACCAACTATATAAAGCACGACAGAAAAACCGTCTTATTACAACTGGCTTATATAAATTCGTTAGGCATCCTCAATACACAGGTCTTTTTATTGGGCTTTTTGGCGAAGGCGTAGTGCACTGGCCAACATTATTTTCAGTTGGTCTATTTCCAATTATTGTTCTCGCTTATTATCTTTTATCTCGCAGTGAAGAAAAACACGTACTAGAGAAGTTTGGTGAGGAGTATCGTCTCTACCAACAACAAGTTCCCATGTTTATTCCTCGCTATGGGCAATGGAAGACACTTATAAAAAATTCAAGGAATTAATTATTAATAAGACTATAAAGCTTGAATTTTATTCTGAGCATAAGTTATAGACCTTACTTGAATAGATTAATTTTTTTACAAGCAAAAGGAACCAATAAATGAAGCACCAAGGAGAGGAACACTCTTATAAAAATCGCGTATGTGGCATGGAGATGAGTCAAAAGACAGCTGCTTTCGAATGTACATATAACAATAAGGCATATTACTTTTGTGCGGATGTTTGTCTTAAAGAGTTCGAGACAGATCCTGAAAAATACATTCACCATCATTAGTAATTATCATCGAAGAACGATCGTTATTACATAATGGCGTTAACATATAACATGGCCGTGAGTGTGAGTGCATGACTTTTGAGATTGCCGGTATCATTATTTCCCCATGGATACCTATTCTATGGGGTATATTGATAGGCTTTGTCTTTTCAACTGTGGGTGCAGCTGGTGGAATTCTTGCATCTGTAGGTCTTATCTCTGTTTTAAATGTACAAACTCCAAACCTTGTGAAGCCAATGGCTCAAGTACTTACATTGGTAACGCCAATCATAGCAGTACCACTTTACTACAAACAATGTCGGCTTGTTTATAGTCTGGCATTAATTCTAGGAGCTGGCGGCGTAATTGGTGCAGTAATCGGAAGTTCGCTATCAGTTAGTCATCTTGCCGATATGAGTTCTTTCAAACCTGTATTTGCATTTATGGTACTTTTGATCGCGGCACAAATGGCATGGCAAATGCTACAACGCAAACAAAAAAGATCAGAAAAGTCAGATCGTGCATCATCATATTTTGAGAAGCTAATTGAATTTAATGGAGAACCTTGCTCAATTGGCGTTAAACATAAACTTTATTCAATCAATAAAATAAACTTTACCTTTGGTAATGAAGATTTCTCTTATAACCCCTTGTTAGCTTTTTTTATTGGGATGGGTATTGCTATTTTCTCATCTGCACTCGGAGTCGGTGGCGGTTTTTTACTGGTACCTTTTATGAGCATCGTATTGCGCTTACCAATGTTTATTGTTGCAGCTACATCAGCATTAGCCATTATGATTCATTCTATCACCTCGATTGTTAATTACATGCGACTGGGTATTGAACTCGACTACTTACTACTTATCTTTTTATTAACAGGAACCATTTTAGGCTCGTTTCTTGGACCATACTTAAGTAAATATTTGCACGAAACATGGTTGCGTGGAATTTTATTTCTAGTCTTAATAACTATTGGATTTCGTTATTTATACATATTTTAGTGCAAACAGGGCTTGACCTGTGTGTAACACTTAGGTGCCATAATTGTTTTGAAATCACTTATTTGAAATCACTTATTTGAAATCACTTATTTGAAATCACTTATTTGAAATTCACGTTAGATCGATCTTTATGCCCAACGTTGGAGGAATAGACATTTAGCCCATGAATCAGAATTTGCACAATATTAATTCCAGTTCTCCAATTACAATTGCAGGAGCAGGACCGTCTGGATTAGCTGCGGCAATTACGTTAGCCCGCGAGGGTAGAGAAGTCATTGTGCATGAAGCAAAAAGTGAAGTTGGGCATCGTTTTCAAGGTGATTTTCAGGGATTGGAGAATTGGAGTAGCAAGAATGATGCTTTGTCTTGGCTAGAAGAACTTGGGTTTAGAATTAATTTTACGGCTCATCCTTTTGCTAATGGTAGTGCTTTTGATTCAAAGGATAAGCAATACGATATCTGTAGTGATGCGCCACTTTTCTACCTTATCGATAGAGGACCGGGACAAAATACATTAGACACAGGACTACTACAGCAGGCCCTCGATCTCGGTGTAGAAGTTCGCTTTAATAGTCGCCTCAAGCAAATACACGGAATTGGTATTCTATCCGCTGGGCCAAAAGTTCCGGATGCCATTGCCGTTGGCTACCATTTTGAAACCAGCATGGAAGATGGTTTTTGGGTTATATGTAGCGATACTCTGGCTCCCAAAGGGTATGCTTATTGTTTGATATTAAACGGGCGTGGAACGGTAAAAACATGTATGTTTTCTGATTTCAAGCAGGAAAAAAATTATGTTAAGCACACTCTACAAGCATTCCAACAACTCATTGGATTGGAAATGAAAAACCCAGTTGCTCATGGTGGTGTAGGTAATTTTAGAGTACCGAGTAGTGGCTACAGTGGACAACATCCTTTAGTCGGTGAGCAAGCTGGGTTTCAGGATACTTTGTGGGGATTTGGTATTCGCATCGCCATAAGTTCGGGTGTTCTCGCAGCCCAAAGCCTGCTTAGCGGTGAAAATTACGATGATTTATGGAAACGTGAATTACAACCCCAGATGCAAACCTCTGTCGTTAATCGTGCATTCTATGGTTTATTAGGCAACACTGGCTATCGATGGTTTTTGCGCAGAATGACGAACAAATCAGATATTCGTGAAGGTTTATATAAACTTTATAATCCTTCGCTCTATAAACAGTGCTTGCTACCGTGGGCATCAGGACGATATGAAAGCCGTCGTAAAGATGTAACTTGTAACCAAATTGATTGTCAGTGTGTGCTCTGTCGTCAATACGCAGGATGAAAGAGCTCGCTATATTTGTTTAACTTGAATAAATTTAAAACGGTTATCTTTAAATCAATATAGATAATTATATATTTAATGAAAGATTAACGTGAAATAACAATGACATTTTACACTCAAGGACTAAACAGTCAGGATTTAATGCCTGTGGTACGTCTTTTTAATAAAAAGACCGTTGAAAGAATACACAAGACTGACTTAAAACACCGTATTGGTTCCAAGGAACATTATACTGGTGAGACTGAACAGGCTATGCACTCAGGAAGTGCCATACAGTCATACCACGACACTGAGCAATTACCACAAAGTAACCCAGTACTTACTGCCAGTCAGATCATGTCTTCAGATGTAACTATTTTAAATCCCCATGACTCTATTACTGATGCGATAAAACTTTTTAAAAGAACCAAATTAAGACATATTCCAATTATTACAAGCAATAGGAGAGTTGTCGGGATATTATCTGACAGAGATATCCTTCATTATCTTAGTAGAACATCAAATGATTACACGCAACAGAAATCCACTGTAGGTAATCATGATGAAATTAAACGTTTGATGAAATCAAAAGTATTAACGGCAAGTACGGATACTGATGTACGGTTTATCGCACGTTTATTTGTTGAGCAACATATTGGAGCGATGCCAATAGTAACGGAAGGTAATCTGGTTGGCATTATTACTCGAAGTGATGTATTGGGCGCAGTAATGCGAAATTTTATTCTGGAGTTATGGGCTTAAAAGTGACTAACAAGAATAATAAAGCTCGTGTTGGTGTTGTATTAAGCTCTGGTGGTGCACGTGGTGTTTATGCGCACACTGGATTTATGCAAGCAGTTGATCAACTTAATATTGAAGTATCTGCTATTGCAGGTTGCAGCGCGGGTGCCTTAGTCGGTGGACTTTATGCCAGCGGTACCGATATGCAGCAATGGTCAGATACCATCGCCCACATACATTCGCGTGATTATTGGGCTCCAGATTCGTGGTTAAAATTTTTCTGGAGAATGGTTATCAAAAAAGGGCGCGGCTATACCGGTATATCTAGCGCTGAAACGGCTATCGAATTTATTCGTCGTCAGCTTAAAGTTCAAACATTTGAAGAATGTAAAATCCCCTTTCATAGTCTGGCAATGAATATTACACGGGGCACCAAAACGCTATTTGGAAAAGGGGAGCTTGCATCACGCATTATGGCCAGTGCAGCAATCCCCATACTTTATAGACCAATAAAAATCAAAGGTGATTTGTATAGTGATGGTGCTACTATTGAATTAACGCCAACGGATGCAGTCTGTTGTAAACATAATTTAGATGTACTCATTGTGCATCATGTTGCCGCTCATCATGATGAAAAAAGTAGTTTAGATTATGTCTTAACACAACCCTGGTCATTGCTAAATATTCTATACCGACAATTATATAATGAACGACCATGGTATTTAACCGCACAAGCTGTATCAGAAATTTATTGCCAGTGCAATTGCGGTGCACGCGTTATTGTCTTACAGCCAAACTTAGCAGAACTTACCTGGCCTTTTGGTAGTAAAGGCATAGCATTACAAAAATCAGCCATGACTTTTGGATTGAATTCCTTACGTGAACTGATACCAAACTGGAAAAAATTAAAGAATAAGAATAGAAACTTATCTAAGGTGTAAGAAGCATGTGTAATGTAAAGATTAATAGATTATTGCTGTTATTAATATGTGGAGCGTTATTCTCTTTAGTTATGTCATCTGTAACGGCAAAAACCTGGAATTATAAAGAAAATACAAAAATTAATTGGCGAGAATACAATGAGGCCACATTTTCCGAAGCAAAAGAAAAAAACAAACCACTGTATATCTTTGTCTATTCCGATGAATGCTCATGGTGCAGGAAATTTGAGATACAAACGTTGGAAAAGGAAACGATTCAGAACATTCTTGAAAGGGAATTTATCCCTGTTGCGATAAACCAGATTAATCGGCCAGAGTTAGCTAAAAAATTAGGCATCAAGCTAGTTCCAGGGAATATCTTACTTACACCGGATAGAAGGAAAATATTACGTTTTTATGGATTTGTAACCGAAGCCACCTTATCTAATGTGTTAGTAAAAACTCTAAAAAGTTGGCGAAACGGAGAAATACTCGAAGAAGAATTTGGCGATGAAAAAACCTGTTGTCCTATACCTTGAATATAAGGATATTAAAAAAAAGTTCTTTATCAATTGATGTGGTGAATATAATTTTTAAAATGATTAATGTGATTTAAAAGGAGTAACGACTATGAATGCACGTAGAACGTTCCGAAATATTTTTAGTATAATATTTATTGCTGGATTCAGTATCATATCAGTAACCGCGTTAGCGAATGAGCCAAATATAAAATCTAACTATAAAATTAAAGATGGCTATGCAGTTTATATAGGGTTAATGCCTGCCGAAATGATAGAAGGCCATACTTCACATACCATGCATGGTGGTATTCCGACAGGACAGTATCGTTACCATCTGGCGATTGCTATTTTCGATGATAAAACTGGAAAGCGCATTAAAAATGCAAAAGTACAAGTTTATATCAACAATAAAATTGGTATTGGTATGGAATCTAATAAAGTGCTTGAGAAGATGAAGTTGAATGGTAAGTCTATATATGGTAATTACTTTACGCTGAAAACAGCTGGACCATTCCTTATAGACGTCATTGTTAATTTAGGAAATAATCTTAAGACAATTAAGATTGCGTTTGATTATGATTTCGCACATACGTAGAAATTATGAATAAAAAAGACAAAATCCAGTGCCCTGTCTGTAAGATGAATGTTAACGATTTTAATATTGCTTATGAGTATCAGGATGTCGATTTTTTCTTTTGTTCAGAGCAATGTCAAGATCGTTTTGTGTCTAACCCTCATCTATATATAGGGTATTGGGGGAGGTCAGCTGCAAAGCAACGTGGTGAGTACATTATTAAAAAAAGAATAATAAAGCTCGAACAGCCTGTTCCTGATGATATAGCCAAATTAATTTTGCGTAGCTTGTACGATATGATGGGAATTAAAGACGTTAGTATTAATGGAGTAAATATAAGTATCAGTTATGATCTTCTAGAAGTGACTGCAAAGCAGATTGAAAATAAAATAGGACAGATGGGAGAACATATTAAAGACAACTGGGTAGAACATTTAAAACTCGCTTTTGTTCATTATACTGAAGAAACTGAAATTGATAATTTAGAACAAGATACTTATTCACCACATGATCATCACCATTAAAGTGTTGAAGCTTAGACTTTATCTTAATGTTTTTAATAAAGGAAACATGAGTAAAAATATGAATACTAATGAAGATAGAACATCACGGTATCGTAGAGACAGTCTGATATTGGTCGGAGCGGTTGCACTTGGCACTGGGGTGATGATTGGGGCTGGTATATTTTCCCTAAAGTAGCTAGCATTGTATAAAGATAAAGAATTTTAAAGGTGAATTGTTGATGATCTCAGATCAATATGTTTGGTTAATATGGGCGTCTGCTTTTTTAATCCCATGGGCTGTCATTTATCTATTTTTCCCTTCTCACAGAAAGGCAATGTTGTGGGCAAGTTTGTTTACTATGCCGTTTGGCTTAACTGAGCCACTTTTTGTTCCTGAATACTGGTCGCCTCCAAGCTTGTTTGATCTTGCTATAAAAACGGGTTTTGATATTGAAAGTTTAATTTTTTGTTTTGCTATTGGTGGGGTTGGATCGGTTCTTTATAATGCAATAGTGGGGCGTGTACCCAATGCAATGAAACAAGCGGAGCAGAAACAACCAATTCATCGACATCATTACAAAGCTTTATCGGCCCCTTTTATTGCTTTTCCTTTGTTGTACTTTTTTCCGTGGAATCCAATCTACCCATCAATTCTCGCAATGTTAGTTGGGACAATTGCGAATGTGTTATGTCGCCCTGATTTAATGCGTAAATCGTATATTGGAGGATTACTTTTTTTAGCGCTATATACTGTATATTTAACAGGATTAGAGTGGAGTGCACCAGGCTATATTGAACGGGTATGGAATAATGCAGCACTTTCTGGTATTAATATAGGTTTTGCACCCATAGAGGAATTGTTATTTGCTGTATCTTTTGGTGCGTATTGGTCGGGTGTCTATGAGCATTTTACGTGGAATAAGTAGTTCATATAATGCTTAATTTACACTTGATCTATATCAATTATTTGCATAAATATTACATAATCCATGTTTTATTTTGAACGTTTATGATAAATTCAAGTCTATAATGCATCACAGAATTGTAACATATTATGTGTAGTTTAAGATTTCGAATAATCAAATGACAAATACTTGAAAAATAGATGACTACATCAGTGAACATTACAATATTACGAATTATGTTATTGAGCGTAACGTTAGTGTTTACGCCTTTACTTAATTACAGTATGGCAGCTACTGAAGGTAATACTAAATCTACACCTCATGAGCATTTAGAGGGTGCGACATCTAGTCATCACCATACTTCATCCGAAAATCATGATGTTAAACACTGTTCTCTTGAAAGTGGCATAGGTGTTTGTAATCATCAGGCAGACGAGCAATGTGCCACATCTTGCTGTGTAAACATTTTATTAATGTCTTCTTCAGCACTCGTTTTAACCATTCCGACTATACATCAAAGTCATTACAATACTTTTATTCAACACGCAAAAACAAAAAGTATTGACAATCAATTACGCCCACCACAATTCTCTTAATCGATTTGAAAATTAATAGTGAATTATTAAATTCACTATTAGGTAGATCGTATTAAGAGAGCATATATATAACTTTCAATTGTATCTCTAATACATTTTCTAAAATTGTAAAGAAATTAACAATGGTGGGAAAGTATCATGTATACAGTAAAACAGATTTCTTCAAAGCTATCGGTAACAGCCGATGCTGTGCGTTATTACACTCGAATTGGTATCGTTTCACCTAGGCGAGATCCTGAGAATGGTTACCGCTACTATTCTAATAATGACGCGCGTATCATAAACTTCGTTCGAAAAGCAAAATTTTACGGATTAACGCTTAATGAAATAACAGAGATAATCAATACGTCATTGAAGGGAGACTCTCCATGTGAGCGTGTTTATGAAATGGTTGAGAATCATCATATTGAAACACGTAAAAAAATAGTTGAGCTACAAGAGTTTGAAAAGCGCTTGAAAAATGCTTTGCTGAACTGGGAAATGGAAATGGACGATGAAAGTGAAAGTAAAGACGACCTAATTTGTTCTTTAATTGAAAATGATTAATCAACATCTTTACTAAACAATTATTAATTGGAAATAAATTTAGAGAACTAAATGAAAGTAAACCGGTTAAATATATTGCTTATAATAAGCTTGTTTGGACTTTCTGCTTGCAGTGAAAGCAAGTCAACTAAAAATAATGAGGCATCAAATGACCGATGGTATACACAAGAACAAGTAAAACATGGAAATGTTTTGTACCAAAAAAATTGTGCTCAATGCCATAAGACAGATGCATCAGGCCATGCAAATGCAGAGCAAGATTTTTCTGCACCGGCGCTAAACGGTACCGGGCATACCTGGCATCATCCTATGTCTGTTTTACAGCGCACCGTAAAACAGGGTGGTATACCATTAGGGGGTACTATGCCAGGTTTTACTAATAAACTCACTAATGAAGAAATTAATAACATCTTTGCATGGGTTCAATCACACTGGCCTGATAAAATCTATATTTTATGGGAGAAAAGAAATACGCAAAGTCTGCAAAATAAATAATTTAGAAAAATCAATCAAGTAATTACAAAAACTTATTCAGGAGTAGTATTAATGTTTTTAAAATCGAATAAATTAGCTTTTTTTAGCCTTGTTATAATATTAATAATTGGGGCATTATATATCTGGTTCGGTGCATTTAACGTAGCAGCAAATAATAAGCATTGGGGTATCACAACATCTTTTCTTGAAACAGTCCGTCAACGGTCGGTATCGATACGTAGCCAAAATATAATTGTGCCGAATCTATCAAGCAGTGAAAGAATTGCGAAAGGTGTACCTAATTATGCTGCAATGTGTGCACAGTGTCATTTAGCACCGGGTGTTGATAAATCTGAATTATACGAAGGACTCTATCCGCAACCGCCTGTTTTTTATAAGACTGATAATTCAACACATAAGCCTGAAGAAACATTTTGGATAATTAAAAATGGTCTCAAGATGACAGGAATGCCAGCATGGGGAATATACAATAGCGATGAGCAAATATGGGATATGGTTGCAGTGTTATCTAAATTAAAAGATATGACACCTGAACAGTATAAAAAACTGGCTGATGCCGGAGAACATACGCATGCAAAAGGTGGCCACGATGAAGATGGCCACAAGGACTCACTCATGACAAAACCAATGGATACACAAAAAAAGAATCATACTCATAACGGTGGAGAGCATAAACATTAAGCACTTTATTTTAAAATAATAAAGCAACCTCGTCTGCTTATGGCGAGGTTGTTTATATCTGTTGGTATTTTTTTAAAAATTTAATTTAGTTGAAGTACATTCTAATCATACAGTACAGTCTCGAACAATAATAAAAAGAGTTTGACCGTCCATGTTAAACTCTTATTCTCTTTAGTGATATTCCTTACCAACAATGGAACCAGAAGATTTTATTTTCAGAGCAGATTTACTTAACGGTAAGAATTACTTTTACCGTGCCATCAACCTTGCTACTATCTATATAACCTATTGCTCCGGCGTTAGCAGCGACATGCGCTTTGACAGCGGCATCATCGGCCAGATTTTTTGGTGGACTACCTTTGCCAGAAAAAATCAGTTTGGTCCAGTAGGCTTTAAGTTGACTGCCAGACTTCCCTAAAACTTTGTCATTAAAAGTAGCACGCGCGCCATTACCTTCTTTTTGTTCTACTGCGACAACAGCTTTTCCACCTACATTTTTGCTTTTGCCTAAAAACAGTGCTTTGACATCACCAGTACTGGCTGTAGAAATTGCACTGCCGGGGTTAACAATTACCGCCACATCAGCCATCACTGACGTTGAGATAAGTCCAGATATCAGACTGGCAGTAGCGAACAAATAAATAATTTTATGTTTCAAATTAATATGCATTTTTGCCTTCCTTTAAAATATTGTATCAATGGCAAAGCCATATATGTTAACAGAATTCTTGCTTGGCGCGCCGTCGTCAAAGAGACCTTGGCCTTTATCTGTTTTAATGGTGCCAATTTCAAATTTAATGGCGGTGTTAGTCCAAATATCATAACGCAGACCCAGTTGATTGATGGTTTGGTCATCATCTACCTGACCTTGTTCATAGCTTTGCGTGGTAACAAACGGTAGCCATTTACCAAAACGATAACCAAAAGTAAAATACGAAGATTTAGATTTCATAGCTGTCAAGGTACCCATTTCTACGTCGGATGCTTCGGCATAGACGACATAGTTATTCCAGTCGACTTTAACACCTAACACTGTGGCTTCATGCTCCTTGCCATTCATGGCCGTTATAGTTGCATTAAACATAGTCCCTTTGTATTGAGATGCCTGAAACAAAACCTTATCATCCCAATCTGCTTTTACTGTTAGACCATTAAGATTCCGCACATCTGAGCCACTCAAATTTACTTCACCAGCATACAAATCTACGCCATATGTCATGCTGCCAAAGGTTTGTCCCCATAATAAACTGGCTCCACTAAAGGATTCACGAGTAGCTTGTGGACCATTGGGGCTAGCAAGGGAATAGACGGACAAAGGTGCTGCTATCCAGGGATAGAGATAACCAACATCTCGGTATTCGTTAACAATCCCGACAGGATATTTCACTTTACCAGCACGCAATGTTAACTCATCGGTTAAAGTTAATGCGATAAAAACCCAGTCCGCATGTACTGCATAGCTTTCGGCTGCTGTAGCAAAAAGTTGACTTGCTATTGCTACTCGGTCAGAGATATTGGCATTAATATTGATGCCAAATCTGGTGCCCAGAACACTCCCGTTTTCGTCTATACCATTTTCTGTTGCTTCACCAGCGAAGTATTCCGCTTCATTAGTCTTTTGGTAGACCGAGCTTGCGAAACCTTTTATTGTCACTTTGTCGGACCAGTTTTCAGCTTGTGCTACTGAGAATGGTAGAATCAGGCTACCAGCGAGCAGCGTCGCATATAATAGTTGATTATTTCGTATTTTCATTTATATCTCCATGCAAATAGTTTGTTTTTACATCCTGAGTAACTAACAATAGGTGAACTCAAACTCAAGTTGAAACTACTATCGGCTGAACTTGTTGTAATCTTTAAATTATTTTTGTTTTTGTATATATTTAAATTGTGCCTGTCGCTTTCGTTGCTAAAGTAACACAAATGCCGCTGTATTTGATTCTGCCGTTTTGTCTTTCCAGACCGTTCTGTTTATGAAATACCTAGATAGTGAATTCTAAGTATTTTCCGCTATAGCACCTTAACTTGTAGGGTAATAGCGAAATACAAATATCCATGTGAATTGGTTGAATTATTTGTGTAATTCGAGTATTAAATTTAGTGATTAATATACTGATAATTCCCATTGTTTACATTGTGGGAATTTTGAGTAACTTTTTAGTCAATTCCTGCCATTAGTATTAATGTAGTAACGGTTTAAAATTGTATAAGCTGTTTATTTTTTTGATAAATTAAAGAATAGTGAATTAGTGTCGATAAAGTACATAATTGACTTTTAGACAAGAACGAAAACAAACTACTATTGTAGAGACATTTATGAAATTAAAAAAAATAAATTCAGTGCGGTATAAAATATTGCTAATAGCTATTATCGCGCTCATCGGCTTTGTAGTTAACTTGGCATTTAATTATAGTGTTACTAATGCTAATGCTAAACGGTTGAAAAGTGTTCAAGATATTTATTTTCCAATTCTCGAGAGTACAGATAGCAGTCTAGTAAACCTAGATAAAATAAAAGAAACCCTGAATGCTGCCGTTGCTGCTGGCGAACTTGATATGTTACAAGCTTCTAATTCATTAGCAGTGAAAATGAGAGGTTCTTTTACCAAAATAAGAAAATTAGACACAACAATACAGTCAGATATTCAGCAACTGGAAGAGTTATTTGAAACTTATTATAAAGCCGCCGAAACACTCACTAAAGGGATGATCGAAGGTTCTCTGCCAGCCGATCAGATTAAATCAGTGGTGGATACTATGGGCAAAGCACTTAAGGAATTTCAAAGTGCTTTAGACACTTTTAAGGTGACAAGTTATGATCGTTTCACAGCGACCTTAGCTGAGGCTAATGACGCCTCAGAAACTGCACTGATCACAGGCATCATTATTACTGTTATTGTGATGTTTATTGTTGGATTCATTGCTTATTTCATCAGTAATTTGATAAGTCGCAATATTTTTAACATCATTGAATCATTGCAGGATATGGTTAAAGGAAATGGTGATCTTACCAAACGTTTAACGACAAAAAGCACAGATGATATTGGTGTTCTGGTTGATAGCTTTAATCAGTTCGTTGAAAAATTACAATATATTATCAGGGAGGTCTATGGCTCGACTACACAACTCGCTGCAGCGGCTGAGGAAATGTCGGCAATAACGGTAGCGTCTACCGACAATGTTCGCAAGCAACAACGAGAAACTGAACAAGTAGCGACGGCAATGAATGAAATGACTGCTACGGTCGTGGAAGTGTCGAAGAATGCGGAGCAAGCGGCAGATAATACCAGTGAAGCAGATACTCAGGCTCAAGAAGGGCGACGCATTGTAAACGACACTGTTGAGTCCATTAACTCTCTCGCGAGTGAAGTGGATTCTGCCGCTAATGTTATTCACGAATTGGAACAGAATAGTGAAAGCATCGGTAGTGTTCTTGAAGTCATTAGAGGAATTGCTGAACAAACTAATCTACTAGCATTAAATGCTGCAATTGAAGCAGCCCGTGCTGGTGAACAAGGTCGAGGTTTTGCCGTGGTTGCTGATGAAGTACGTAGCCTTGCAAGCCGAACTCAGCAATCGACTCAGGAAATCCAGTCAATGATTGAACGTCTCCAGACTGGAGCGCAAAAGGCAGTAGAAGTTATGAACACAAGTCGTACTCGAGCACAGTCCAGTGTTGAAAAATCTGGTCAAGCAGGCGATTCTCTGACTGTTATTACACAGGCTATGTCTAATATTACGGCCATGAATACCCAGATAGCCGAAGCATCAAAACAACAAAGTGAGGTCGCTGAGGAAATTAACCAGAACATTGTAAATATAAGTGCCATTGCCGAAGAGTCCGCCAGTAGCACCTCAGAGTTATCTCAGTCTAATAAAGCGCTAGCTGAACTTTCTAGTAATTTGCAAGATCTGGTTGGACAGTTCAAGATTTAAATGCCAGCTTCTCATTTATGTTTATTGGTATGTAGACGTATCTTTGGAATTTAGAATGAATTCTGATACACCATGCTACTGATAAACAAGCCTACATTTTTTATCCTTTTATAACAAATGTAGCAGCAAATAATAAGCATTGGAGTATCACAACATCTTTTCTTGAAACAGTCCGTCAACGGTCGGTATCGACACGTAGCCAAAATATAATTGCGCCGAATCTATCAAGCAGTGAAAGAATTGCGAAAGCTGTACCTAATTATGCTGCAATGTGTGCACAGTGTCATTTAGCACCGGGTGTTGATAAATCTGAATTATACGAAGGACTCTATCCGCAACCACCTGTTTTCCATAAGCCTGAAGAAACATTTTGGATAATTAAAAATGGTCTCAAAATAACAGAAATACCAGCAAGGGGAATATACAATAGCGATGAGCAAATATCGGATACGGTTGCAGTGTTATCTAAATTAAAAGATATGACACCTGAACAGTATAATAAACAACCTCGTCTTCTTGTGGCGAGGTTGTTTATATCTATTGGTATTTTTTTTAAAAATTTAATTTAGTTGACGTACATTGTAATCATACAGTACAGCCTCGAATAGTAAAAAAGAGTTTGACCGTCCATGTTAAACTCTTCTTCTCTTTAGTGATCTTTGTCACCAACAATTGCCCGAAATTTTTATTTTCCGAAGCAGGTTTACTTGACGGTAGGAATTACTGTTACCGTGCCATCCACCTTTTGCTACTATCTATATAACCTATTACTCCGGCGTTGCAGCGACATGCGCTTTGACAGCGGCATCGTCGGCCAGACTTTTTGTGGACTACCTTTGCCAGAAAAAATCAGTTTAGTCCAATAGGCTTTAAGCTGACTGCCGGATTTCTCTAATACCTTGTCATTAAAGGTAGCACGCGCCCCATTACCTTCTTATTGTTCTGTCTAGAGTAGCTGGCTTAGAAAAAGCTCAATATTTAAGCCTTTACCTTTAATTGGAACAGATGGCATAGCTTCAAAATGTTTTACTTTTTATACTTTACTGCGTATTGGTAATAACATATCTAAGTGTCCACGCCATAATGCTGGTTTTCCCCCGTTCGATATTGCCTAACTTCTGCTCAAGATAGTACGTTTTCAATACAGGAGCGCACACCTGTAGCAGCTTCTGTTTTGGTGCACCAAATGGATTCGAGGATATTCATAACATGAGCTGTATCAATATCTTGTACTGGTCAATTACCAAGAATAGGATAAGCATAGGTTGTCATTGTGAGTCATGTTTTGCATTTTTCTAACCGGCATTTATGTGAATTAATATAGGCTGTTGCACACTCTTTGCCATGTCTAAATCCTTAGATTTTTCGGACATGAGTAGAACTTATAATCTGTAACCATTTGAAATATATAGAGTAATTAAATATCACTGGACGCTGTAGGATAATGGAGTCGCTTTCCGTCATAAAACTAAACCCGCATTATGTTGTTTTTCAAGCAGGTCAGCACCAACCTTGATACCAGTATATATTAGAAAAATACACGTATATAAACTGCCCAATTTCTTGACAAAAGCGGCTTATCTAAGCATAATTCGCCGCTCTTAGCGCCTGTAGCTCAGCTGGATAGAGTACCTGGCTACGAACCAGGCGGTCGGGCGTTCGAATCGCTCCAGGCGCGCCATATAGAAACATAAATTAAGAGTTTACATATTATATGTAAGCTCTTTTTTTATGTGTATCATTATTCTTCAAGTCAGCCTTAACAGACTTCTCCTTGAGAAAATAACTGTTATACTAATAGAAACAATGAATTAAGAAGCCTCAACCCCCCTATGTACAAGTTAACTATTCGTGACAATAATAATAAACTCGATGAAATGTATGTTTCTCATGACGTTCTAAAAATAGGGCGAAATGCAGATAACGACATTCGGTTAGATGATGCAACAGTTAGTAGCCACCATGCTGAAATTGTACAAGATAGTAATGAAGTTATTATTCGTGATTGTAAAAGCACCAATGGAACCTATGTAAATGGTAATGCCATTAGTTTGCTTAAACTTAAAGACGACGATGTGATCGTTATTGGTAAATTAACCATTTCATTTTTAGATGACAAACCTGCTCCTTTAACAGAAGAAATCGACCCAACAACAACGATTAGTCGTGGTGAAATGCAACATTTACTTGAGCGCATCGAGCAGCTTAAGTCGGGTGGCGTGACGACTGCAACTGTTTCACGTAAGTTAAACTGGATAGCCCAGAATGCCAATGGCATATGGTGGGGGTTTGAGATTGAACCCGTTCTTGGTGGCGAAGATTGGGAAAACCAGCAAAATGGAATGAAAATCTTATTAAAAGAAGAAGCTGGGAATTCAAACTGGAAAGAAACACTTCAAAAATTATAAAAATTGCCGTTAATTATATTACCTTAAATTAGATTTGGAATGATCACTATGGGTTTGTTAGATGATCTACGTAAACAAAGCAC
>Ga0316205_10000236_pt1 | contig 115828 bp, 85 predicted proteins | sample 3monthpyrite_MG_FD_204941 | JGI IMG/M metagenome (GOLD analysis project Ga0316205, IMG submission 204941) | Microbial mat bacterial communities from mineral coupon in-situ incubated in ocean water Damariscotta River, Maine, United States -... | ecosystem: Environmental > Aquatic > Marine >... | reverse complement strand
ACCCCCAGGGTAATTATGCCCTGCGTTTATATTTTGATGATGGTTATGACTCGGGCATATTTTCGTGGGATACGTTTTATGAGCTGGGTTCAGATTATGAAACCAATTGGGAAAATTATCTGGCACAACTGGAAAAATATAATTTACGGCGTGAGCCGGCTAATAAAGCCAAAGAAGGTGAAGCCACCATTCGCTTAATGTATTTTATGACCAACATGCTCAAGGTGACCCGCAAGGAAACGGAGGAACTGATACTGCCCGCGAGTATTCGTGAAGTTGAGAAACTGCTTAAACTCCTGCGCATGCGTGGTAAAGACTGGGAGCAGATGTTTGCGGATGATGCGGTACAAATCACCGTTAATAAACAGTTCGCAGAACTGTTCACCAAGCTGGAAGATGGTGATGAGGTTGCATTTGTTCCGGTTTCCAAAGATATTTAAGGTTCGCTCTGCTCATTAAACCCATCACAACCTTATTGCTGCTTTAATACCCATCGGCACTATTCCCTGTGTTGCTGAAACCAGTCTGCATTAAAATTAACGGCCTGAACAATTAAACTTCTGCGTCAGCAACATAGGCAAAAAGTAAACTTTACCCAACAATACACGGACCAGGAACCCGTGCCAGATATTCACCTTCAGATAGAAACAAAATTCCCCCTGATAAGCATCAGGCATTTAATTCTCATTAAAAACTGACCGCAAATTTTCAAGCACGTTGAAAACTCTTAATAACCAACTAAATTAGTCTGTTTTTATTTTAGGTTTTATCTCTTGATGCAAATCAAGTAAACCAAATTCAGTTTTTTCCAACTAAGAATCGCTCTTATTTAAAACATAACTAAATTAGTTTTTTATAATATTTTAACTTATCTTTTGATTTTCTAACTCGTTGTTATTAAAGGTGATTATGAGTTTTGAAAACCTCATAAACATGAATAAAAATTACTTATCAGGGTAAAGATAATTGTGTTTTGTGTTTTGCTCACAAAGGGATTAATGTTCACTGCGCGAAGGGATAACTCGCCGGAATTCAGAGGCATTTTTAAGCTAACTCTGACAACGTAAAAACACTTTGTTTTAAAAGCGTAATACACCAGAAGAGATGGAATTTCTAAAAGAATTCGGCCGCTAAGCCAGCCTGACGGATCCAACATCTTTACGATGCTAAACGGGTTGGTCTAAACGGCCTAATAATCTGTGAATGTTGTTGATTTTAGTTAGCAATAACCAACATCAAAAATATTTGCAAAAAAATGTAATATTACAATAAACCAGCAAAGGAGCATACGAATGCCAACTTTCGTACGTACTGAAAAATGTGATGGGTGCAAAGGTCAAGACAAGACTGCCTGCATGTACATCTGCCCTCATGACTTAATGAAGCTAGACAAAGACGGTTCTGACACTGGTCACGCTATGAAGTCATATAACCAGGAGCCAGAACAATGTTGGGAATGTTATTCCTGCGTTAAGATCTGCCCACAAAATGCAATCGAATGTCGTCACTATGCTGACGTAGTTCCATTGGGTGGTTCAGTTCAGCCACTACGTGGTACTGACTCAATTATGTGGACGATCAAGTTCCGTAACGGAACAATGAAACGCTTTAAGTTCCCAATCCGTACTACACCTGAAGGTTCTATCGACCCTTATGCAGGTAAGCCTGAAGCTGACATGGCAAACATTGAGAAGCCTGGCTTCTTCAACCATGACGAGCAAAAAGGTTATCGTTCAGGCGATCCTAGCGAATTGATCTGTAAGTAACATTACATATCAATTATAAATAAAATATAGAATATAGAGGAAGAGACAAATGTCTGAAGGTACTTTTGGTAATCCTACCGTTGTTGAGGAATCACATGATATTCTTCTTATCGGCGGCGGTATGGCATGCTGTGGCGCGGCATTCGAAATTATGCGCTGGATGGAAGGCACTGACCTTACCGTAAAATTAGTTGATAAAGCAGCAATGGATCGTTCTGGTGCGGTTGCACAGGGTCTGTCTGCAATCAACACATACATTGGTGATGAGCAGGACCCTGCTGATTACGCACGTATGGTATCTAACGATCTGATGGGTATTACCCGTGATGATCTGGCATACGATGTAGGCCGTCATGTTGACGAGTCTGTACACCTGTTTGAAGAATGGGGTCTGCCTATCTGGAAAACCGACGAAAACGGCGAACGTTACGACGGTTCTAAGGGTATGACCTCTTTGAAAGATGGTGGTAAGCCTGTACGCTCTGGTAAATGGCAGATCATGATCAACGGTGAATCTTACAAGTGGATCGTTGCGGAAGCCGCGAAAAAAGCACTGGGTATGGATCGCATCGAAGAGCGTATTTTCATTGTTAAATTAATCAACGATAAGAATGACCCTAGCCGTATTGCTGGCGCAGTTGGTTTCTCTACTCGTGAAAACAAAGTTGTTGTATACACTGCAAAAGCTATTCTGTTAGCGGCTGGTGGTTGTGTAAACATCTTCCGTCCACGTTCTGTTGGTGAAGGTACGGGTCGTGCCTGGTATCCAGTCTGGAATGCGGGTTCTACCTATTCAATGGCTGCTGAAGCAGGTGCTGAATTAACACTGATGGAAAATCGCTTCGTACCGACTCGTTTCAAAGACGGTTACGGTCCTGTTGGCGCATGGTTCCTGTTGTTCAAATCTAAAGCTACTAACGCCTATGGCGAAGCGTACATGGAAAAGAACAAGGAAATGCTGGATGACTACCCTCCATATGGTCACGCAGCGGTACCTGCATCTTGCCTACGTAACCACTTAATGCTGAAAGAAATGAAAGAGGGTCACGGCCCTATCTGGATGGATACGGTTACTGCATTAGGTAATTTACGTGAAACTTTATCTCCTCGCGAAGTTAAGCATTTAGAAGCTGAAGCCTGGGAAGATTTCCTTGACATGTGTGTTGGCCAATGTGGTATCTGGGTTGGTGAAAACATTGAGCCAGAGAAGAAAAACTCTGAATTAATGCCAACTGAACCATACCTGTTAGGTTCTCACTCTGGTTGCTGCGGTATCTGGACTTCAGGTCCTGATGATGTTGGCGCACCCATGAATGAAACTGAAGCTGGCGTACCTGATCACCTGCCTAAAGGCTGGAACTGGGGTTACCGTGGTATGACGACTGTTCCTGGCTTATTCACAGCGGGTGATGGTGTTGGTGCTTCTGGTCACAAGTTCTCTTCAGGCTCTCACGCTGAAGGTCGTTTAGCGGCTAAAGCAATGGTTAAGTACTGCCTGGATAACAAAGACTTCACACCTGAATTAGATACTTCAGTTGATGACTTAGTTGCTGCTATCGTTAAGCCTGCTAAGAACTTCTTAGAGTTTAAAGATTACACAACAGCTATCGATGTTAACCCTAACTACATCACTCCTAAAATGCTTCAGTTCCGTCTACAGAAAATCATGGACGAATACGTGGCGGGTGTTGCAACTTACTACAACACTAATGCAGAGATGATGAAAGTGGCTGGCGAAAAAATCGACATGCTGAAAGAAGATGCAGAAAAAATGCGTGCTAAAGACCTTCACGAATTACTTCGTGCCTGGGAAAACTATCACCGCATAATCACTGCTGAAGCGCATCTTAAGCACATCGAGTTCCGTCAGGAATCTCGCTACCCCGGTTTCTACTATCGTACGGATAAGAACTTCGTTGATGAAGAAAACTGGCATTGCTTTGTTAACTCTATCTACGACAAAGAAACTGGAAAGTTCACTTGTTTCAAACGTGCACACGTTGACCTGGTAGATAAGTCTAAACTTTTCAAATAAGCTTTATTTGAATTGTTAGATTAAGAGACGGGCTCCGAAAGGGGCCCGTTTTTTTGTGCCTAAAGTATATTTTGATACCGTTTCATTTTCTCAGGGTCAGAATCTATTCTACAGCCCCTCTCCATCGGGGAAAGACCGCGTTTTTTGCGCTCTGTCCCCGATGGTGACAAACCAAAATAGAGCAATGAACTACCTCTTCATCACATAATTTATCTATATCAAGTAAGCAGCAGCAAAATAGAATATAATACCCATCTGATTTGAATATAGTTTGTTTTTATCCTGCAATATCCTCTTGAAATTCAGCGATTTAGCTCCATATTTGATAACACTAAACACCCGAATAACCTGAACACTATTTAGAGCAAGTACCATGAGCGAAGACACATTTGAATTACCCCATAACAGCCCGGTTGAACCAACCCGCCTGGAGCTGGACGACACGATCAAATTCCGTTGTCATAAAGATATTTCCTGTTGGAATCAGTGCTGCGCTCACGCCGATGTTTCACTGGCACCCTATGACATAATTCGTATGAAAACTCATCTGGGCATTAGCTCATCAGAATTTCTAAAAGAATATACGGTGCCTTTTGAAATTGATGCCCACAATATGCCCGGCATAAAACTACGCACCGAAAACGAAGGTGCCTGTTTATTTATGAAGGCCGAAGGCTGCTCCATTTATGAAGATCGTCCGACCGCTTGCCGCTACTACCCTTCCGGTTTACTATCCATGCGAGCACTGGGTAAAAGCGAAGATGAACGCCACTTTTTGTTAATTAAAGAGCCCCACTGCAAAGGTCACGATGAAGATCGCGAAATAACAATTAACGACTATCGTAAAGAACAAAAAGTAGAAAAATTTGATGAGCTTAACCGCGACTGGTATCGCATCATTCTAAAGAAAAAATCCACCGGACCAACCATTGGCCGCCCGTCTGATATGAGCCTGCAATTATTCTTTATGGCCAGTTATGATGTCGATCGTTTTCGTCGTTTTGTGACCAGCGACAGCTTTAAAAAAATGTACGACATTAGCGCTGAAGAATTTGCCAGCTTTGAAAAAGACGACATAACTTTAATGGAATTTGGCTTCAAACTGATGAAACAGGTTCTGTTCGGTGAATTGACAATCAAAGAGCGTGAAGGTGCTTACGATAAGCGCATAGAAGAACGTAAAGAAATACTCGCTTATCGTAAAGAAGCAGAGATTGAAGAGCACAATCGTAAGCAGGAAGAGGCACGAACGGCAGCACTCGATGACGGCGATTCAGCTTCATAATTACTAACAGGTTTCCTGAGCACCCCCGTAATAAGCTACTTCATTCGGGGGATTTCTTTTCAGAGTGTAAGGTCTACACTTTTAGTTCTAGGAAGCAACACTATTTGGCCGCCAGCTTGTCTGGCGGCTTTTTATTTAATTAATTATTGATGGACAAAAACATGACACCCCCCAACGCCGGCATCAGCAAAATCGCCATTGTTTCCGACACTCACAGCGTTATTAGCCCTGATATTTTGAATGCGATTAAATTCTGTGACCAGATAATTCATGCAGGTGATATTTGCGGCGCCCATATTCTCGAACAATTGAAACAAATTTGTCCAAATGTTACTGCGGTAACTGGCAATAATGATGCACCCAGCCTGTGGGCTGAAAGTGAAGCGGCTGTGGTAAGCGCCCTGCCTGCTATCGCAGAAATTAGTGTAGCCGGTGGCATTATCGCCATAGAACATGGCCACAAACACGGTATGCATCAGCCGGACCATGCCCTGCTAAGGGCCGCTCACCCCCATGCAAGAGTAGTCGTATACGGACACACCCACACGATGCTGGTTGATGATAATGCTCGCCCCTGGGTAATTAATCCCGGAGCGGCGGGTGCGACACGAACCCGTGGCGGCCCGTCATGTTTGATATTAACCACGTCTGCAGATGAAGAATGGGATATAGAAATGCTTCGTTTTGAAGATAAAGAGGCAGTGGCATAGAGTACTGGTTTATACCCTGAATGAAGCAAATTCTTTCGGCTTAATAAAAAGTTTTTTTGCTCCAGGAAAGACCGCTACTCCTTAGCGGACTCTCCCCGATGGAGATGAGCCAAATCTATCACTCTACGACTTCAACAAATACAAAGCCAATTTAACAAAATCCAACGAAGTAATAATCCCTACCAACTGCTTGTTTTCTACAACAGGCAAACAACTGTGTTTTTTACTGGTAAAAATTTCTGCAGCACAGACTAAATCCATATCAGGTGTTGCTATATCACAATCAGTATTCATAATTTCCCTGACCTGAGTACGCAACTCTCTTTTTTCCAGACCACTCATACCAAACTTTTCAACAATATTAAATGCGTGATTTAATAAGCTGCGCTGAGTCAAAACCCCCACAAACGTATCATCCTCGCTGTTTAACACGGGCAAGTGACGAATACCTTTATCCTTAAACAACATCCGTGCCTTATGCACATCATCTGTATCCAGTACACTAATCACATTACTCACCATGATGTCACTTACTGTGTTCATCTTTCCACCTATTAAATAAAACTATCATTAGTATAGCTTTATTTATAGAAGCCACCGCAAATAACCTTTTTATTATTAACATAAATAATTATAAAAAAATACAAAATGTATCGGGAATTACGGCATAATGTGCACAGTACACCTATTTTAACTGATATAAAGTAACGCTTATACTTGCCTAATACACAGCTGTTCTATGAATATAAAAGTAAGTGATTTAATTGTTAAATATTTAGAACGCCTCGGCGTTGAATTTATTTTTGGTATGCCTGGTGCGCATATTTTACCGGTGTACGATAGTCTCTATGATTCGAATATTCAAAGCGTGCTTGCCAAACATGAGCAAGGTGCTGCTTTTATGGCGGGCGGCTGCGCAAGAGCATCTAATAAAATTTCTGCCTGCATTACCACCGCAGGCCCCGGTGCAACCAATCTGGTTACCGGCATTGCAAATGCCTACGCCGATAAACTTCCGGTAATTGTAATCACTGGAGAAGCACCCACCTATATATTTGGTAAGGGTGGTCTGCAGGAAAGCTCCGGTGAAGGCGGTAGCATTGATCAGGATGCTTTGTTTAAAGGCATCACCCGTTACAATAAGGTAGTTGAGCGCACTGATTATTTAGAAAATGTTTTGAATCAGGTGTCTAAAATTTTACTCTCAGATAATGCTGGCCCGGTACTCTTAAGTTTTCCCTATAATGTTCAAAAAGAAATGGTTGACGACAGCATTCTGGATTCAGTTATCACCAAACGCCGAATTACTGCTATTCGCAATAACTCCTTACCCGTAGAAGATTTCACACACTTATTAAACAATTCAAAAAAACCGGTTATTATTGCCGGACATGGATGCATTAAAGCCGATGCCCAACAAGAAATAGATGAACTGAGTGAACGACTAAATATACCCGTTACCACAAGTTTAAAAGGCAAAGGTGTCATCAGTGAACAATCAGATCGTTCTCTGGGCAGCCTGGGCGTAACCTCTTATAGCTGTGCACGAAATTATATTGTTGAACAGGCAGATTTACTCATTTTTTTAGGTGCAAGCTTTAACGAACGCACCAGCTATTTATGGGATAAAACCTTACTTAGCGGTAAAAAAATTATTCAGATAGACACCTGCCCAGAGCAATTAGAAAAGGTTTTTAAAGCCGACTTACCTATTCTGGGTGATATCAAACAGGTTATCGCCGGGGTGATCCAACTATTAAAAACACAGAACATTTCAAAAAAAACCTATCATAAAATTGATAATAAAAACCCCACAGAAAGTGATGCAGATTTATTTGATGAAAGGTTCTCATTAATTAAAAAATTCTTTGAAGAACTAGAAAATCACTTTACTAAAAACATGATGGTTTTTGATGACAACATCATATTTGCACAAAACTTTTTTAATGTGTCCAATGGAAACCGCTACTATTCCAATTCCGGAATTTCCTCACTTGGCCATGCAATACCCGCAGCAATAGGCGCTCGCTTTTCCATTAAACACCCCACCCTCGCCATATTAGGAGACGGCGGTTTTCAGATGTGTTGTATGGAGCTAATGACAGCAGTTAACTACAACATACCTTTAACCGTTATTATGTTTAATAATGAGACAATGGGGCTGATTCGTAAAAACCAGTTTCAGCAATATGAAAAACGTTTTATAGACTGTGACTTCATTAACCCAGACTACAAACTACTCGCCGATTCATTTGGCATAAATTACAAAAAAGTTGTACAAACAGAAGATCTTGAAGGTATATTCAATAACATTAATTACGAAGATTCTATTAATTTGATTGAGATCATTATAGATAAAGATCTCTTTCCAACTTACACCTCCAGACGTTAAATAATCAATGAAGCATGAAATTCTTGATAAATTTTTGAATCGTTATCAAACACATAAATCCGTTCAGAACCTCAAAAATTCATTTAACAATATTGAACCCGCAGACGAGAAAAAACTGCTTGAATTTTACTCAAAGGCAATACCTTTATTAGAGGATTGCATGTGGAAAAATCATATCACCGATAGCATTCTAACTGATTACCAGAAACTATTTCAGGAATATGAAATCCTCATCCAGTTAGATGAGGGTAGTGATTCAAGATATAAATTTATCATTGCAATTCCCGTCGCCGATAGACCTCAACATTTGCAAGCCTGCCTGCGAAGCATACTCACGCTTTGCAGGCTTTATCAATACGGCGGTTTATCTAACGGGGTTTATTCAAAGATTAGCATCCTGATTTCAGATGATAGCCAGCACCTGGAAAGCATCAATAAAAACAAACTGATTGTAAAATCGTTTATCAACCAGGGGCTTGATGTTATTTACTTTGGAGAAACACAACAAAAGGAAGCACTCTCATCAATAGACACTGACAAAGCACAGAACATTACCGGCACATTCAGGCCAGAGAGTTTTTACCACAAAGGCGCATCAATTACCCGTAATATTACCTACCTAAAATTGCAGCAAATGCAGAGCGATAATGAACCCTGCCTGTTCTACTTTATCGACAGTGATCAGGAGTTTCAGGTTAACATACAAACAGAGAATGGCAGCAAAGAGTATTATGCCATCAATTACTTTTATCATCTAAATGAAATCTTTTCCCAGAATGATGTCAGCATTCTTACTGGAAAAGTAGTCGGCGATCCGCCTGTTTCACCCGCGGTTATGGCTGGCACTTTTATGGATGATATTATTTATTTTCTCCAAAAAATATCTAAACTTAAACCAGAAAATTCATGTCAATTTCATAGTGACTTTGAAACGAATACGGGTGATGCGGCTTATCATGACATGGCCGACTTATTTGGCTTTAATACACCATCAGATCATCATACCTACCACTGTATACTAAGTAATGCACATAATAACAGCGATTGTCTCAATCACTTTCTCACTAATATAAACCAGTTTTTTGATGGTGAACACCCAACTCGAAAAAGTTACTACTATTACGAAAACTTATCCTCCAGCATAAAACCTGCCCGCACAATTTATACAGGAAATTATATTTTCAAACCGGAAAATTTAAAATATTTCATCCCTTTTGCAAATCTCAAACTTCGCATGGCAGGTCCGGTTCTGGGGCGAATCATCAAAGCTGATCTGGGGGATAAATTTAAATCAGCCAACCTGCCAATGCTACATAAGCGAACGGTTGAAAAAACCGGACAGTCTGAATTCAGACCCGGCGTAAGTCATGTAAATAACGTTGTTGATTTATCCGGCGAATTTATTCGACAGTTTTTTGGTGATGTTATGTTGTTTAGCATAATAGAACTGACCGAGATGGGGTATCCGAAAGTACAACTATCATCTAAGATAATTTCCGAAACGATAGATAAAACATTTTTATCTATGAAATCAAAATACTTGACTAAACAACAGGAACTATCTATAAAAGTAAACCTTCTTAAAAGCACAATCAATAACACCGACCACTGGTGGAACCATAAAACCGAACTACATCATGGCATAGATGATCTTGAAAATTTCATTCAAAATATTGAAAACAATTTCGATAAAAATGCATCAATTTATAAATCAATTAATACACATAAAATCGTTTATACCTATACCAGTAAAATTGCTAACGCTATTGCCTCATACCATAAAGACCTGTCATACTGGAAGAGAATTTTATCTACCAGAAATCTAGATCTATGAACGTTTTTATTCTTAATACCGGACGCTGTGGCTCTACCACTTTTATTAAAGCCTGCCAGCACATCAACAACTTCACTGCCAGCCACGAATCACTTTGTTCACAACTGGGCACTCAACGTATTGCATATCCCCTCCAACATATTGAAGCGGACAACCGCTTATCCTGGTTCTTAGGCAGGCTTGATGAAAAATATGCAGACAATGCTTTTTATGTTCATCTTACACGGGATAAGCAACAAACGATTAACAGCTTTAGCAAACGTGAAAACTTTGGCATTATGAAAGCTTATAAAGAAGGAATATTACTGGCCGATGAAATCACTCATCCTGCTAAAGATATTGCTGCGGATTATATTGATACTATTGAATCGAACATTCAGCTTTTTCTAAAAGATAAAACAAAAAAAATGAAATTCAATTTGCAAAACTCTGAAGAGGATTTCAAAGAATTCTGGGATAACATAAACGCCAAAGGCAATCTATCAGCGGCACTTTCTGAATGGAATATTAGTTATAATAAATCGATTGATTGATACTAGTGATATTAAATCTCCTATAACTTAACGTCCCCCTGTGTGCGCATATAAAGAACAACTTATTAATAATTCACTACCCATTAATATTTTTATTTATTTTTATAATTGAACAACCCCGTTCAGTTTCTATATATTCATGCTCTAAAAATGAATATTCTTCCAACCATATTTTTACTATTTCCTTTTCCTCATCCCTTGCGGCATCATCCAGAAAAACACAGGCCCCATCTTTAAGTTGATCAAAAAAAACTGGTAATGCAGGTAGACGAGATTTTTTTTGAATAAAACCAGGTGGTCCATCAATAACCAGCATATCAATTTCCAGATTGTTTACCGCCTGCGAGTTATACCAGTCATAATCACACTGCATAATAGTACGCCTGATTAAAGGCGCATGAAAAATATCTGCCCAATCCTGCAAATCAAACAGCTTTAACTGCTTTAATGTTTGCTGTTGAAATTCTTCACCATTTTCCAGACTATATACGTGCCCTTTATTATTTATCTGACAACATCTGGATAAAACCAGGCTGGTTAAACCACTGCTACACTCCACGATAGTTTCTGGCTCATTAGAAAGACAGTGATCTTTGATTAAAAATAGAAAATCAGCCGCGGCAGACCACTCCGGGGTTGCCGGCAATTGCTGCTCTAATTTTAGTTGCTGTTGTAACTGCCCGTATGTCTGCATTAAAAACCCTGACTGATAACTTTAGGCATATATTAACATTGCACGGCCTAACAACAATGTTAATATATGCACTTATTTATTAAAAATAATACTGGATTTTTATATGATGTTTCTGGTGCTGGATGTGCAATCTACAAAGCATATTGATGAATGCTCGCAGTTAAGTGCCTGGGTTAATGTGGGTAGCCACTCAGAAGCAATGGAAGTATTGCACGAGGAACTCTCCCTGCTAGGTTGGGCACTGCTTAGCGTTGTTGCGTCTAGCAACACTGATGAGTCAGACTACTTTGCCCCCTGCCCTTCACTCGATGCATTTAATGAAGCTAAAAAAGGTTTGCTCGCTTTACGATTAGCCTAATTCTCATTAATTCAGACTTTAATATCTACGCATTTTATTTTATATTTACCTCCTGAACCTACCCCCACTACTATTAACGATGAATTGATGCCTTAGAATGGCCTTTTTACCCATATATGACTGTCTTAGGTTATAATCGCTTATATTATATAATAAGTGACATGTCTATTTCAGCCAGGAAGATCAATGACAACTTTAAGCATACTTCTAGTCATATTTGTTATTAGTACGGTTGTTACTTCTATTCTATGGATAAAAACCTCATTAAAACTTAAAAACAATATGGTGATACTCACCGATGGAATGGAAAAAAATCGGGTAATTGAAAATAGCCTGAATACTTCGCAACGTGAATTAAAAAGCGTTATGGACAACCTTCAGGAAACTTACTATCGAACCGACCTTAACGGGGTTGTTTTATTTGTTTCCTCCTCGGTAGAATTATTACTGGGCTACACTGCTGAAGAACTCATCGGAAAGAAAACCACTGATTTTTATGTTGACCCTGAAAAGCGTAATAAATTTATAGATGCTCTAACCGCAAACAATGGCTATGTTGAGCAATACCCTTTCTCCTTGCAGCATAAAAATGGCTCCACTGTCTGGCTTTCAACCAACGCACGATTTTTACTTGATGAAGCTGGCAATATCATTGGCGTTGAAGGTACCGGCCAGGGTTTTAATGTCAGCAAGACAGAAGAAGAAAATTTAATCAAAGCCAAGGATCAGGCTGAAAAAGCCAATAAAGCCAAAAGCTTATTTTTAGCCAATATGAGCCATGAGGTGCGAACACCTATGAATGGTATTGTTGGCTTTACTAACCTGCTCTCCAAAACCCAGCTTGATGAAAAACAGGCTGAATATGTCAATACCATTAATACATCCATGAAAGATCTGCTTAATATTATAAATGATATTCTGGATTTTTCCCGGATTGAATCTGGAAAAATTGAATTAAAAACTCAGGTTATCAATATTAATGATTTTTTAGAATCAGTAATTCGCCTCTATTCGGAAGCGGCAAACGAAAAATCACTTAAGCTAACATATCAGGCTGATAAGTCACTACCTGGAAATATTATTTTTGACCCACTCCGATTACGCCAGGTTATTTCAAATCTAATTGGAAATGCCATAAAATTTACTGACGCGGGCTATGTACGCTTAACAGCAAATTTAGAACATACTGAAAATAGCGACACCTTACTTATTGAAGTTATTGACTCGGGAAAAGGTATTGCACCAGATGAACATATTCATATATTTGAAGCGTTTAATCAGACGGATGACTCTATTTATAAGCCGGATTCCGGCACCGGTTTAGGCCTGGCTATTTCAAGACAACTGATTGAGTTAATGCAGGGCGAAATTGGCGTAAAACAAAACACAGAAGCAGGCTCTATTTTCTGGATTAAAATTCCGGTAACTGTAACCGAGGAAAAACCCGCGCAAACACTCATTGAAAATAGCATCGATCAAAATGACGAAAGTTATCAGGGAATACGCACTTTAGTGGCGGATGATAATGCCATTAATCGAAAATTAATTACAACCCTGCTGAGTCAGCACGGAGTTAACGTTAAAGAAGCCAAAGACGGAAATAACGCACTGGAACTGGCTAAAAGCCATGACTTTGACCTGATACTGATGGATATTAGAATGCCCGGGTTAAATGGTATTGAGGTGACCCGTACATTACGTACCGATATGCCAGAGAATAAAACCCCCATTATTGCACTCACTGCACACGCGCTTCCGGATGAACAGCAGACCTTTATAAATGCGGGAATGGATGCCTGTATTACAAAACCTATCTTAGAATATCAATTGTTCGAGCTTCTGGATAAATGGGTTATCGCCAGACGTTAACAGGTTTTTTAAACCTGCCTGGAAGATCACTAAATTATTTTATACATCAGGCAGCCTGCTGCTGATGCATCATCACCAACAACTGCGCCTCACTAAGACTAAGGTGACATAACTCCGCAATCATTTCCGCTGGTGTTGCTTTCTGTGCTAAATCAATCGCATATGCATAGGGCGAACTACTATTTACCTCGGATGATACTTCATCAATTCGGGCTGCCATTTGCTGCATTTGTTTTTCAAGTTTTATAAACCGCTCACCCAAACCAATTGAACCGGCATTAAGTGCAGTAATTTCACCATTGACCTGGCTTTCTAACAAAGTCGACTGGATTGATTGTTGAAAAGAAGTGAGTTGTTTTTTCGTGTAAATAAAAAACGCCAGTGACATTAAAAACATCAGACTCGACAATAGGATAACCAGTGCATTCATTTCTACTCTCCCAAACTTCTAAAAAGTTCGATAATATTGCCCGATATATAGTCTAAATTATTTACGGGAGAGTAAGTTAAAAATCAGAAGCCAGACATATCCGACCACTCATCTTCAGAAAGAAGTTTATTTAAATCTACAAGAATTAACAGCTCTTCATTTCTGCTTACAACCCCTTCAATATAACGGGCAGTTTCGTCATTACCTACATTCGGTGCGGTTTCGATTTCATTGGCATAAATATCCACCACTTCAGAAACACTATCAACCACAATACCCACGGTCTGATTTTCGGCTTCAATAATAACGATGCGGGTTGAATCATCCATTTCTTTAGTCGGCAAACCAAAACGCATGCGGGTATCAATTACCGTTACTACATTACCGCGTAAATTAATAATTCCAATGACGTAATTCGGAGCGCCGGGTACAGGTGCAATATCGGTAACCCTGAGAACTTCCTGCACCGACATAACATTAATGCCATAAATTTCAAAATCCAGCCGGAATGTTACACACTGTCTGTGGTTAACATTCTCGTTATCATCACTCATATCAAGTGCTCCACTATATATAATTACTGCAGTTTCTATGCCAAAGCAATTGCCCGCTGACATAATTTATTTCTCTAGCGCATAATCAGCGCCAGAATTTTATTGTATGTTAATTTTATTTTAGACCAGATCGTCGCAAACGCCAGTGAGTACAGGATTTAAACCCATTCCCTGACTTATCATATTAGCTAAACTCTCATTTACAACTCTACAGAAAAAAGCTAAGAGGCTTATATACAGCTATTCAGTCAGCTTCAGTTAGCATTTGTGCAAATACTTCTGTATCCATAATGGCACATAGGTGCTCAAGCGATGTACCCGATAACCAGGCCCGGCTAGTTTTATTTTTACGCCATTTAACCTCATCCTTACTTAGCCAGATAACTTCCCCAATACTACTGCAGGCTAAGCCCCACTTATAATCATCTACCAGCAAGATATGGCTGAGACGATTTTCCGTGTCATTTTCAAGACTGGCGCGTCGGTTTTCCGGCATCACCAGCAGTGCTGTATCTATCACCTTGATCTGATTTTGTAAGTGTTGTACCAGGCCTAAATACCAGTCCGTTTGATTAGGGGTTTCAGTGATGTTTTCGTCCCAGGGAATTACACTATTTAATTTCACCAGTGGCACTGCCAGGCTTAAACCCGATACCTTAAATAATAAACACTGAAAACGACTTTCTGCCCATTCTGGTATATCACTTTGAATTTCCAGGGCAGGTTCTATTTGCGTCTGCAAATCAACTTCAGTTTCATTCTCTATTGCAAGCTCAACCTTAGATTCGCTGACCACTTCGGTATGCGTAATAACCTCGGGTACCTGCGCAACAAGCTGCTCCAGCCCCACCACCTGCGATTTAACCTCGGGTTCGGTAACGGGTTTCTCGATGGTTTGCGGTTTTACTTTTTCTGCTATTACTTTTTCTGGTACCGGCCCAGTTTCAGCAGCTAATTCAATATCATCCGGCACCTCCAGCAATAGCGACTGAAGGTATTCATGAATTGCCAGATCCTGTGCCGAGCTTTTTTTATTCGCATCACTCATGCGTTTGAATTCCCCGCAACCGGCGCAATTGTCGATTCATCCAGCTCAAGCAAATAATCCAGTAAATGCGAATAGGCTCTGCCTCCACGGCTACTCACCCGTTCAATCGTTAACGGAATTCCCTTCTGGCTAGCTTCACGAAACTGGGTGTCGACGGGGATCACCCCGTCCCAGATGGTAGCCGCATATTGTTTTTTTAAAGTCACCAGGGTTTCTATCGATGCGTTTAATCGCTGATCATAAAATGTTGGAACAATGCTATAACACACATCCTGTTTACGTGCTTTTTGAATCATTGACAGGGTGTGCACCATGCGCTCTAAACCTTTCAACGCGAGAAATTCAGTTTGCACCGGAATCAATAATCGCTCGCAGGCCGCCAGCGCATTCACCATTAATAAACCCAGCATCGGTGGGCAGTCAATAATCGCCAGGTCGTAATGCTCCGCCACCTGTACCAGAGACTTTTTAATCACCAGGCCCATGCCATCTTTGGTGCCTAACTGGCGATCCAGGGTTGCCAGTGCTGATGACGCGGGAATAAAATGTAATCCCTTAAAACGGGTTTTATGAATAGTAACTTTGGTGTTTAGTGACTGCTTTAACGACTGCTGAAATAAATCGTAACCACTGTCTTCAATGCTATCCGGATCGAGACCAAAATAACTGGTAAGTGAACCATGAGGATCGAGGTCAACTAACAAAACCCGCTGGCCGCGTTTTTGCATTACACCCGCTAAATTTACCGCCGAGGTGGTTTTACCCACACCACCTTTCTGATTTGCTGTCGCCCAGATTTTCATATCAGGGAGCACCAAAAATTGATCGCGCTGGCTCCGCCGGTTGCAAACGAGTAACTGGAGGCACAGGGACCTGTGCTGCGGGAATCGTTGAGCTAACTTCACTATCGGCAAACGGGCTGGAGCCGGCAAACATATCTTCACCGGTCATCACCCGAATAACCACACGACGATTTCTTTGCCGATTAGCCGCCGAATCATTATCCACAACCGGTCGGTACTCACCATAGCCAATAGCCCCCATACGCGCCGGGTTAATACCATTTTGCGCCAGCAACCTCACAACACTGGCGGAACGCGCCGCAGATAGCTCCCAGTTTGTTGGATAACGTCGGTTATTAATTGGCACATCATCGGTGTAACCTGAAACATATAACGGGTTCTTTGTCGTTTTAATTACCGCCGTTAACTCGGCTAAAATTGTTGCCGCCTGCCGAGATAAAACCGCATCGCCCGAGTTAAATAATAAATTCGATTTGATTTCTATCTCCAGCCACTTCTCATTACCATTAACCGCAATCATGCCCTTTTTCACCCACTTCTGTAGGCGTTTATCTAACTCAGCAGCGGTTTCCTGCATAGAAACGAAACCACTTTGTCCAACTAAGCCAACCGCAATAGGCGCACGTTGCACAGAAATACCCAGCTGTGAACCCACCGGAAACGGTGAATTGGATTGCGCACTAAAGGCCGTCATTACCGAATCGGATAGCACTCGATACTTGCCCTGATTAACCGTTGAAATAGAATACATCACCACAAAAAAAGCAAACAACAACGTTATAAAATCCGCATAGGAAACCAGCCAACGATCGGTTGACTCTTCGGGTTCAATATTGGTGATGCCTCTGCGTCTCATTTCTTCGTTACAAATTTTTCCGATTTACATTTTGGGATATTAAAAGTCCTAAAAAAACTCAAGTTCGCCCAATATAACTCTGCAACTTCGCCTGCAAGCTACGCGGGTTTTCACCCTCCGCAATACTCACTATACCTTCTAATGTCATTTCATATTGAACTGATTGCTGTTTAACCAGCGCTTTTAATTTACCCGCCATTGGCAGTAAAACTAAATTCGCCAGTCCCACACCATAAATAGTCGCCACAAATGCAGTAGCAATTCCACTGCCGAGTTTTTCTGGATCGGCGAGATTATTCATTACATGAATCAAACCCATTACCGCCCCTAAAATGCCAATAGTCGGACTATAGCCTCCCATGGATTCATACACTTTTGCCGCCTGCATATCATCGTGCTCCATAGTACCAATTTCAGTTTCCATCACATCGCGAATGGTGTCCGGCTCATTGCCATCCACTAACATCTGCAAACCTTTGCGGGAAAATAAATCCTCTTCATCTTCAGATGCGTTTTCTAATGCCAACAAACCTTCCCGGCGTGATAACTGGCTCCAGCGAACAATTTTTTCAATATTGGTATTTAAATCGATATTTGGGGTGACGAAAACCCAGCGCACAATCATCATTGAACGCCAGAAAGTTGGAAGTGTGGTTTGTACCAGAACAGCACCCACCGTGCCACCAACAACAATGACAAATGCGGTTAACTGAAATAGATGGCCGATATGACCGCCTTCCAACACGCTGCCACTTAATATAGCAACGAAGGCAATCACCAGCCCAACAATACTCAAGATGTCCATACTACGTATTTGTAGCAAGTTTCTTGCCGATTTCTTTCATCGGCAAAATTTGTTCCGCAATTCCCGCCACCGCTGCGGGCATTCCATAAATAACACTGGTTGCTTCATCCTGCGCCCAGATTGTAGCGCCGCGATTTTGCATAGCCGTACAGCCTTCGAAGCCATCAGCCCCCATGCCTGTTAAAATAATCCCGATTGCCCGGTTACCCACCACCGAACTTACCGTGGTAAAGGTTACATCGACACAGGGCTTGTAGTTTTGCCGGGGGTCGGTTTCTTCTTCAATTTTCACCTGCAGTCGCCCGCCGCGTTTCTCCAGTTTCATCTGCATCCCCCCGGGAGCCAGCAAAGCGAGACCGGGCTTTAATACGTCACCATTTTTCGCCTCCTGCACTGCAATTTTACATTGCTGATTTAGGCGTGCCGCAAAAGCTTCCGTAAATGAGGCTGGCATATGCTGAACAATGATAATAGGCAACGAAAAATTTGCCGGTAACTGTACCAGCACTTCCTGCAAAGCAACTGGCCCCCCCGTAGAGGTGCCAATTGCCACCAAATCATAATCTCCTGGCTTAAAGGCTTTTTTGCTTCTACCCGCGGATGCGCGTGGTGGTGCACCGGTAGCAGTGGCTGCAGCCGACCGAGAAGCTGGAGTAGCTAAGCCCGCACGCGCAGTAGTGCCGGTTTTAGGGGCAACAGGTTGCCGGTGTGCCGTACGGGGTTGAGGTACTGAAGTAGCGGGGGAAGCAGTTACCGGAGCCCTGCCCGGCGATACCACTGCCTTAACCCGTGAGCATAATATATTGCGGGCTTCGGCCTTATCATTTGATATGTCATCAAAGCGCTTGGGTAAAAAATCTGTTGCGCCGGCTTCCAGTGCATCCAGAGTTGCTTTGGCTCCATCATGGGTTAACGATGAAAACATAATAATGGGAACCGCCCGTTCCTTCAAAATTTCACGGGTGGCATCTATGCCGTTCATAAGCGGCATTTCTATATCCATGGTAATCACATCGGGACGACAAACTCTGGCTTTTTCAACCGCATCTTTGCCATCAACCGCAGCTTCTATCACTTCAATTTGAGGGTCAGAATTTAAAATTTCCGTTAGTCGACGACGAAAAAAACCTGAGTCATCAACGATTAGAACTCGTATTGCCATTTTTATTATCCTGAAAATTGCTAAAAGTTAGCACGCGCTTTTAGTAAACTGGGCACATCAATAATTAGTGCGATACCACCATCTCCGGTAATGGTAGAACCGGCAAATTCAGACAGATCCTGAAGCATTGCACCAAGGGGTTTTATCACCACTTCTTCCTGTCCAATCACCGAATCGGTAACCAGTCCCACCAGACGATTTCCCACTGAGACAATAATCACCTGCCCCTTACCGTCACCAGACTGGCACTCTTCACCTGGATTTAATAACCAGTTAGACAGGTAAAACAGGGGTACTGCTTTTTCCCGCACCATCACCATCAACTGCCCATCCACCACATTGGTTTTACGGGTTTCCAGCTCAAATATTTCATTTACGTTGGCAAGAGACAGGGCAAATGTATGCGCCCCCATGGCAATCATTAGTGTGGGTAAAATTGCCAGTGTCAGGGGGACTTTAATACTTAATGTCGTACCTTTGCCCAGATCGGAATCAATATCCAGTGAGCCATTAAGCTGGGTAATGCGGGTTTTAACCACGTCCATCCCAACACCCCGCCCTGAGATATCAGATATTTCTTCCTTGGTTGAAAAGCCCGCCATAAAAATCAGGTTAAAGCACTCTTTGTCATCCATTCGTGCGGCAGCTTCTTCATCCATAAGGCCTTTTTCAATGACTTTCCTTCTCAGCACTTCCGGGTCCATACCCGCACCATCATCTTCAATGGCTAACAATATGTGATCACCTTCCTGGGTGGCGGACAGGCTCACCGTGCCTTCCCGAGACTTGCCTTTCTTTTCACGATCATCCGGCAACTCAATGCCGTGGTCAACCGCATTACGTACCAGATGCACTAGTGGATCGGCTAATGCCTCTACCAGATTTTTATCCAGATCCGTTTCCTCACCCATCATTTCCAGTTTAATTTCTTTTTTGATTGAGCGAGATAAATCCCTTACCACCCGTGGGAAGCGGCCAAAGACTTTTTTGATGGGTTGCATGCGGGTTTTCATTACAGAAGTTTGCAAATCTGCAGTCACCATATCCAGGTTGGTGATGGCATGGGTTAGCTTGCCATCCTCCATGCCCGCACGCAGCGTTTGTAAACGGTTGCGCACCAGCACCAGCTCACCGACCAGATTCATCATTTCATCAAGGCGCTCGGTATCTACACGAACCGAAGCATCGGCCGCTGGTTTAGCAGGCGTTTTTGGAGGTGCTTTAGCGGCGGGTTTTGCGGCGGCTTTAGCCGGTGCTTTTGCAGATTCTGTAGAATTTGAGGCGGGCTTAGGGGCTGGATCTTTGCCTTCAGTTGGCCCCTTGCCTTTGCCGTGCATCTTATCAAGTATGTCATCGAATTCATCGTCCGTGATGAGCTCATTATTACCCGATGCAGCTTTAGCCGAGGGGGCTCCAGCTGGACCTTTCTTAGCATCAGCCCCTATTGTAGGACCTTTGCCCTTGCCGTGCATCTGATCCAGAATGGAATCAAATTCATCATCGGTCATTAAATCATCTTCGCTACCTGCTGCCGGGGGTGAACTGCTAGGTGCCCCTTTGGCATCGTCCGGTTTGCCGCCTCCGTGCTTGCCTTCACCGTGCAAATCATCTAACAGTGATTCGAATTCATCATCCGTAATATCACCATTTCCCGCAGTGGGTGCTGCTTCGCTTTCACCATTGCCGTCCATGGCATCTAGCAAAGCATCGAAATCATCATCGGTTTCATCCCGGCCGGCTTCTGGTTCAGCGGTGCTCTGAGGAGCAACTTCGGTTTCTGGTGCTGATTCTTCAGCCACGCCAGCTGCATCGTCTTCCGGCTCATTATTGCCGGGTACAGAATAAACTTTTAGTTTCGCCAACAATTGCGGGGTTGCGGGTGTAGGATCTGTCCCTTCCTGAATTTCGGTAAACATAATCTGCACTGCATCCAGCCCTTGCAGCACACTATCCATTAAACCTGAGCTAACCTCACGATCACCATTGCGCAATACATTAAATACATCTTCACAAACATGACAGCAATCGACCATGGAATCCAGCGCCAGAAAACCCGCACCACCTTTAACCGTGTGAAAGCCTCTGAATACCGCATTAAGTAAATCAGCATCTTCCGGAGCCGCCTCCAGTTCAACGAGCTGCTCACTTAATAGCTCCAGAATCTCACCGGCTTCAACCAGAAAATCCTGCAGTATTTCATCATCTAGATCAATTGACATGTATAGCCTTTGTTAAGCTTAAATATTTAAATCTATATACTTCAAAATCATTACATCATCAGTAGGATAAGCGATTTAAAAACCAAGACTGGCAAGTAAATCGTCTACATCATCCTGACCTTTCATTACATCATCAGAGGTCTCTTTGCCCGGTACCTGTGGTCCTTCCAGTTTGGTTTCTTCTGACGCCGCCGGTTTTGGTTCGCTTTCCGCCATCTGGTTTTCACCCTGGATTTTCACCAGCTCAACCAGATTGGTTTCTATTTCATTCACCAGGTTAATAACCTGGCGAATAATCTGCCCAGTTAAATCCTGAAAATCCTGCGCCATTAAAATTTCAGTGAAACCGGAAAGCAGTTTGGACATCATTAAATCTGATTCGTCGAAAAAAGCTTCAACATCACGCCCCATGGCGCGCAGTTCATCCGCACTTAATTCACGTTTGCGAAACTTCTGCCACTGGGCCTTTAACACACCGGCTTCAGCACCGAGTTTTTCCGCCACCGGGCTACCTTCTTCAATGACCGCCATTGCGGTGTTTGCCGCTTTTTCTGTCATCGTAATAACATACTCAAGGCGATCTTTTGCATCGGGGATATCGGTTTCGGCAAGGTCAGTGATACGTGCATCCATACGAAATTTCATAATAGAATCATGAATTTCCCGTGTCATTTTGCCGAGTTCCTGAAACAGGTGGTTGTCTTTTAATGCGTGTATTTCATCTATCTGAGATTCCAGCTGCTCCTCACTGGTTTCAGCTGATTCAAGACTGCTGATCAGTGCCTGGGTTTTTTCCAGCAGAAGGTCTCGATTAATTGCGGTTGATTCCATAAGTTACCTAACCTTCTGTTTATGCGTTATCTATACGTTCAAAAATTTTATCAATCTTTTCCTTGAGCGTTTGCGCAGTGAATGGTTTTACAATATAGCCGTTGACTCCCTCCTGTGCAGCCATCACTATTTGCTCTTTTTTTGCTTCCGCTGTTACCATCAATACGGGAAGCGTTTTCAATTTATCATCGGCACGCACCGCACGTAACAGATCGATACCGGTCATTCCTGGCATATTCCAATCGGTCACTAAAAAATCAAAATTTCCCGATTGAAGTTTCGGCAAGCCGGTATTACCATCATCTGCTTCTTCGGTATTGTTAAAGCCCAGATCTCTCAGCAAATTTTTAATTATTCGCCGCATTGTGGAAAAGTCGTCCACAATAAGGATTTTCATATTTTTATCCAAGGCGGATTTCCTCAGTGTTTATAGTTATATTAATTACAGTTACATTGATTGTGGCAGACATTTGAGTTTTTTCCAGCCACAGAGGAAAAAAACTTATCGCAACCAAAGACTTATTACATTTAGCTACAGCGGTATTAATCATGACTGGCGTTGTAGGTGCTAGCTCTTGGTGAGATAGTATTTAAATTCAGGCAATCCAGCCGCTCATTTTCTTGCGAATATTTTTCAACGCCTGGCTATGAATCTGGCACACCCTCGACTCGGAAATCTCTAGCACCAGCCCAATTTCTTTCAAATTAAGTTCTTCGTTGTAGTAAAGTGACATCACCATTTGCTCACGTTCTGCCAGAGTTGATATTACCTGCGCCAGGTTGCTTTTGAAGCTGCTGTTATGTAAAGACTCCAGCGGGTCACTTTGCGATGATTTAATTCTATCCTGCTGGCCCGGGTCATCTTCGGTTTGATCAAGACTGAAAATTTGCGCATTGGAACTGTCGCGGCGAATCGTGTGGTACTCATCCAGTGTTATTTCTAGCCGCTCAGCAATTTCCTGATCTTTTGCATCTCGGCCGGTTTCATTTTCAATGTCATGAATTGCTTCGCGTACCTGACGCATTTTTCTGTGCAGTGATCGCGGTGACCAGTCAGCATGACGCACATCATCGAGCATCGCACCGCGCACTCGAATGCCCGCATAGGTTTCAAAACTGGCGCCCTGTGACGGATCATAATTTTTAGAGGCTTCGATTAAACCCACCATGCCCGACTGAATTAAATCATCCACCTGTACATGGGTCGGCAGGCGGGTAATTAAATGGTAGGCAATACGTTTTACCAGACTAATGTGCTCAAGAATACGCTGATCGCGCTGATCTTTTTGCACTTCGTTATACATGGTTTTTGCGGCATTCATTAACAAAGTATAGTCAACTCCTGCTAACCGGCGGCACTGAATTTAATTAATCGTTCGACAAAAAATTCCAGATGACCGGAAGCACTTTGGGGTAGTTGCCAGCCAAGTGCCGTTTTCGCTAGTTTTCTAAAGGCTGTTGATGACGGGCTTTGTGGATAAGACTGCATCACCGCCTGCTGTTTTTTGACGGCTTTCACCAGGTATTCATCATAAGGCACCGCCCCCATAAAATTCAAAGTCACATCGAGATAATAGTCCGTAACCCGGGTTAGCTTTTTAAACAGCTTGGCACCTTCCTGAGGGTCACGCACCGAATTGGCTAAAATATGAAATTTTTGCACACCGTGATCATCCGACATAACCTTAATCAAGGCATAAGCATCTGTCAGTGAAGTGGGTTCATTGCACACCACCACGATCACTTCATTGGATGCCTTTACAAAACTCACTACCCCGTCGGAAATGCCCGCGGCAGTATCAATCACTAAAACATCCACCGGCAAACTTAAATCACTAAATGAGCGAATGACCCCCGCATGCTGAGCCGAATTTAATTCCGCCATCATCTGCATGCCGGATGCGGCGGGAATAATATTTAAACCCTCCGGGCCTTTAACGATCACTTCTTCCAGGGTGCGCTCACCACTGATCACATGAGATAAATTATACTCAGCCCGCAGACCGAGTAATAAATCCACATTTGCCAGGCCTAGATCCGCATCCAGTAATAATACGTCCTGACCCGCAGCGACCATAGCCAGTGATAAATTAACCGAAACATTAGTTTTACCCACTCCACCTTTACCGCTGGTGACTGCAATCACCTGTACTGGTTTTTTTGATACCATTCTTCTTATGCCTGCTGCCTGGTCTTTCATAATAATAGTCTTAAGTCGTCAGTCTTAAGTCGTCAGTCAAAAGATAAAGCGCCTACGGTGCACCGCTTTGACTTATGACTTGCAACTATATCAAAGGAGCATGGCTCATACCTGAGGCAAACGCAACCGCCATAAATTCATCATCAGTGGTATGCCTGTAGAGTTTAGCGTGGGCCAGTGTCTCATCCACCAGTTCGCGGGCCCGTGCGGGCTGAATATCCTCCGGCACTTTTTGCCCGTTACTCACATACGCAATAGGCAGTTGATGTTTTATCACCGCACTGAGCACACCTCCCAAACTGGCGGCTTCATCCAGTTTGGTTAAAATACATCCTGCAGGGCGAGCATTTTTAAAGGCATTTATCACTTCGTCCAGCGTCGATACCTGTGCATTGGCGGATAACACCAGATAGGGTTTTATTTTTGAAGACGGGTGACTTAAATGTGCCAGTTTCTGGCTGATATCTATATCGCGCTGACTCATACCCGCGGTATCAATTAAAATTAATTTCTTGTCATGTAACTTATGTAATAACTGCTGCAACTCAATTGTATCGTTTGCCGAATGCACCGGCACCCCTAACAGCCGACCATAGGTCATCAGCTGTTCATGGGCACCAATTCGGTAAGTGTCGGTACTGATTAACGCCACATGACGTTGTCCATGCTGCATCGCAAAACGTGCTGCCAATTTTGCAATGGTCGTGGTTTTACCTACACCGGTTGGTCCGACCATAGCAAACACCCCACCACGATTTAAAATATCATCACCATCGCTATTATGTGCAAGAGGTATCTGGTGCACCAGCTGCTTTAATGCCGCCTGCATTGCATGTTCAATATCCGCAGAATCATCTAACCCCTTCGCCAGGTATTTACACACACCCTGACTTAATCCCATTTCAGTCAGACGTTTATAAAGTGACACCCGCAACGGATGTCGGCTCGCCATTTCATTCCACTCACCTAATACATTCTGATTTTCGATCATCGCCTTTAATGATTTTAATTCATCACGCATTTCAACAATGCTGTCGGTAAAAGGTGCCTGCATTGGAACAGGTGTAGACTGATATAAACCTGCGGCCTGGTGTTCGCTATGTGCATTAACGCTTTCTGTTATGGCTGATTGTGTAGACGTGTTAATACTGTTTTTTTCGTTAACATTATTTTGATTGGCAACACGGCCCTGGAATTCATCTTTATGATGTTCATTTTTTTGAGCGTCACTCATTTGGACGCTTTGTTCAAAATGGCTGTTACTTTCAAAACCCGAGTTCGCTTTTTGTAATTCCCGCTCCGCCGCTGCTCTTTCATAATATGCTGCCGCACCATCAGGTTTACTTTCCATCAGGGTTTTATCCAGGGCTTTATTAATTAAGCTTTCATCGTAATCTCTTGCGGCAAGTATTTCGACTTTTCCACCAATTACCCGGTTGGATAATATAACCGCATCCGCTCCAATTTCTTCTTTCACCAATCGCATGGCAGTACGCATATCATCTGCTACAAATCGTTTTACCTGCATGTGTTTTCTCCAACGCTTTTATTAATTGTTTTTACTTTCATTTGCTCGTTATTTTTTAATTCACACTTCAATCTGCACCCACCGAGGCCACTACTTTTATATTTTTATTGTCGGGAATTTCGCTGTACGACAACACACTCATGCCCGCAATAGAATGTTTGACTAATTGCGACAACCACAAACGCAATCCCGGAGCCACCACTAAAATTGCTGGTTGATTAGACACTTCCTGCTGTTGTGCCACCTGCTCCAGGGATTTAAACATCCGCTCGGTTAAACCTGGCTCAACACCGATAGAGCCTTCCGTTGCATTTTGAGCCGACTGTAATAAAAGTTGTTCGAGCGTTGGCTCCAGAGTAATTACGGGTAAATCCTGTTCCAGGCCATTTATTTTTTGAACAATAGCGCGCCCTAATGCAACTCGTACTATGGCGGTTAACTCAACAGGATTTTGTGTAAGCGAGCCATTTTCCGCCAGCACTTCTGCAATGGTGCGTATATCACGTACCGAAACACCTTCGCTTAATAAATTTTGCATAACTTTTACAACCACACTTAGTGGCAATAAATCCGGTACTAAATCCTGCACTAATTTCGGTGAAGATTTAGCCAGGTTATCCAGTAATTGCTGCACTTCTTCATGGCCAAGTAACTCCTGTGCATTATCGTTCAATATTTGATTTAAATGCGTTGCCACTACTGTTGTAGGGTCTACAACGGTATACCCCAAAGTTTGTGCATGATCGCGCATGCCCGGTTCAATCCAGATTGCATCTAAACCGTAGGCTGGGTCTTTGCCCGGAATACCCTGTAGTTCGCCATATACCTGACCCGGATTGATTGCCATTTCTCGATCTGGCTGTACACTACTTTCACCCACAGGTACACCATTTAAGGTAATGCGATAGGCATTGGGACTTAAATCTAAATTGTCGCGAATGTGTACCGAATGAATTAAAAAACCTAACTCCTGGGAAAGTTTTTTACGCACGCCTTTAATACGATTTAAAAGCTGACCATTTTGATTGCTATCAACCATTGGTATTAATCCATAGCCTACTTCCAGTCCAATCAAATCAACCGGCTGCACGTCATCCCAGGATAATTCCTTGTGCTCGGGAGCAAGAGCAGGTTGTTCATCGACCTGAACCCGTTCTATTATTTCTTCTTCAATCTGTTTTTTATCCATCCACTTTGCGGTTGCCACCAAAACACCGGCGATGCTTAAAAATGCAAAATTAGGCATGCCGGGTATAGCACCCATTATTCCTACGATGCCCGCGGTCACCCATAACACTTTGGTGTTAGAAAACATTTGTTGCTTAACTTTTTCACCCAGATCCTGCCTGTTTGAATCGCGGGTAATAATAATGGCGGTGGCACTGGATAATAATAACGATGGAATTTGTGCAACCAATCCATCCCCAATCGTTAACAAGGTATAATTTCTAACCGCATCAGAAAAGGCCATATCGTGCTGCCCCACACCAATAGCAAAGCCACCCACAATATTGATAATTAAAATTAAAATACCCGCTACTGCATCGCCCCGCACAAATTTACTGGCACCATCCATCGAGCCATAAAAATCTGCTTCGGCAGAAATTTCCTCACGTCGCAGTTTGGCCTGATCCTGATCGATAATGCCGGAATTTAAATCTGCATCAATCGACATTTGTTTACCGGGCATCGCATCTAATGTAAAACGTGCACTCACTTCAGACACCCTGCCCGCACCTTTAGTAACTACCACAAAATTAATAATCACCAGTATGGCAAACACCACTAAACCCACAGCGTAGTTTCCACCGATAACAAATTCACCAAATGATTCGATAACCTGCCCGGCAGCTCCGGTACCGGTGTGCCCTTCGAGCAAAACAATACGTGTGGAGGCAACATTAAGTGCTAAACGAAATAACGTTGCAACGAGAATAACCGTGGGGAAGATAACAAAATCTAAGGGACGTTGTGCATAGACACTCACGAGTACAATAACAATTGAGAGGCAGATATTAATCGTAAAAAATAAATCCAGTGCTATCGGCGGCAACGGCACAATTAACATACCGAGTAAGGCGATAACCGCAATGGGCGCCATGAGCCCCCGCCGACCCAGGTTTTGTAGATTATTTAAAACTGCTTCCATCTTCACTTCTCTGGTTGTTTTAGTTCTGACTCAAGAAATGCAACTTAAATAGGAGCATCGCCTGGCATGTGGGTAAACTTTTCAAATTCCGACGGAATCTCTGTCTCCGGCTGTGACGGTTTTCTGCCGCCATTTTTTTGTACTTCACGTAACTGAAAAACATAAGCCAGTACCTGAGCCACCGCTACGTAGAGCCCGTGGGGAATTTCTTTACCTATGTCTGTTGTGTGATACAAGGCCCGTGCCAAAGGTGGCGATTCGAGCAATAAAATTTCATTGGCACTGGCCACTCGACGAATATTAGCCGCCACAAAGTCTGCGCCTTTTGCCAGTACAAGCGGTGCGCGCATGTTCTGTGGGTCATATTTCAGCGCTACCGCAAAGTGTGTCGGGTTGGTGATAACGACATCCGCATCCGGTACCGCATCCATCATTCTGGCTTCCGCCATTTCCCGTTGCGTCTGACGAATTTTGGCTTTCACTTCCGGTTTACCATCCGTGTCTTTCATTTCATCCTTCACTTCCTGTAACGTCATTTTCATCTGTTTTTTGTGATCCCAGATTTGAAACGGTACATCAATAGCAGATATAACCATCAGTGCGATGGTGACTAATAAAAATGCCCAGGTCAGTAATTCACCCGCCTTAACCAGAGCGGGTTTCAGTGGCATTGTCCCTAACTGCAGGTACTCATCCATATTTGCCCAGATAACCGCCAGCGCCACCGCCGCCACCAGAAAAAATTTCGCCAGGGCTTTGATCAGCTCCATTAAACCTTTGGCTGAAAAAACCTTTTTAAGGCCTTTTATGGGGTTAAGTTTACTAAGCTTTGGCGTGATCGTTTCAAAACTAAAGGCCCAGCCACCGATGCTTAGCGGTGCAAATATAGCGGCAACCAACATCAAAGCTAAAAACGGCACAAGCAACCAGACCCCATCCAACATGGCGGCATAAAACCAGCGCACCACACCGACGGGGTCAAATATATCCTGTCGTGACGGCTGAAAATAAACGCTCATTAATTCTCCAATATCTGCCACCATCACTTTACCCATCATGAGTAATGCGGTTGCCGCCAGAGCAATGATGACCATGGTATTAAAATCTCGAGAACGTGCGATCTGACCTTTTTTTTTCGCGTCTTCGAGTTTTTTGGCGGTGGGTTCCTCGCTACGTTCCTGCCCGGATTCTGACTCTGCCATTAACGCATCTCCATCAGTTGGGCAATGTATTCATAGCCAGCCATCAGCATTTGAGTAAACTGTGAGAACACAGTGGGCAGGGTTGCCGCCAGAAAAATAAAACCTAATAAAATCATTAATGGAAAACCCACCGCAAAAATATTTAATTGCGGTGCGGCTCGGGTAATAACCCCCATAGAAATATTCACAACCATTAATGCAGTAACCGCTGGCAATGAAATCATCAAGCCGCCAATAAACATCTGGCCAGCCCAGTTCACTACGGATTTAATAGCGGGTAAAGACAAACCGCTTTCTCCAATGGGCAATATTTGAAAACTGCGCACTATCAACTCAATCAGCAATAAATGCCCGTTTAAAATAACGAACAGTAACGTGGCTAAGACGACAAAAAACTGCGAGATAACCGGCACCTGCACACCATTTGCCGGGTCTACCATGCGTGCAAAACCCAAGCCCATGCCATTCGCTATAGCTTCACCTGCTATTACTAACGACTGAAATACCATTTGAATAATAAAGCCAGTGGCGACACCGATGAGAATTTGTTGTAATAATATACTACCTGCCGCTAACGAAATGGGGTCAACAGCGGGTACCGCTGGCAATAAGGGAACAGTTAAAACACTGATCGACAGAGCCATAAAAATTCGAATACGCACGGGTAACATGCGCGCACCAAACACGGGTGCTGCCATCATCATTGCGCTTATGCGTACAAACGGCCAGAAAAAACTACCCAGCCAGATTGCTATTTGTTCAATACTCAGGCTTAACATAAAACCGTTTTAACTATCCAAGTCGGGAGGGAATTTCGCTGATAATAGTCCGGGTGAAATCAACGATAGTGCTGAGCATAAAGGGCCCAAAAATTAATAAAGCAATCACCAGAATACCAAGTTTGGGAATAAAGCTCAGAGTCATTTCATTAATCTGAGTTGCCGCTTGAAACATACCCACCAGTAAACCCACCGCCAAAGCCGAAAGCAATAAAGGCGCTGCCAGGCTGATGGCAACCCAGAGTGTCTGGCTCGCCAGTTGCATTACCGTATCCTGTGTCATACTTGCCCCCGTCGTTTTTTTGACTAAAATATCTATTACGAGTTTGTTTGCAGGATGGATGCCACATTTACATACAGTGCTCTTAAAGCTCCTGAAGTAAATAAACTAAACATAATAAAAGAAAACACGTGCATTCAAAAAGTCAACAACTCACACTAACTTATAAGCAAACGAGCGATGCATGCAGGCAAAAGTGGCTTTCAACTGCTATGCTTGTACTAATAACAGAAATAAAATCACGAAAATGGACTTCATTGTTTTTTGTTAAATATTGTGCAATATGCAATAAAACAGAAATACCTAATTTTATACAGCTGGGGTTCTTACTAATAATGAAAAGACTGACATTAGTCTTTATGCTGCTCATTGCACACCCTTTGTTTGCTCACGAGGAGGCTAATGAATTTTTATCCATGTCTCTTGATGAGTTGCTGCAGGTCGAAATTATCAGCTCAACCCTGACACCGGAAAAGCTCAAAACCGTACCCTCTGCTGTTACCGTATTTACCCATGAAGAAATTGATCGTCTGGGGCTGGATAAGCTCGGCGAGCTAATGAATTTAGTGCCGGGTTTTCAAGCCTATCAATCGTCGGGCTCCTCTCTGGAAACCCCTTTTTCCTCCCGTGGACGCCGCATTGGCAGCACCACCGCTGAAATCCTAATCCTGGTTGATGGCCAACGATACGATTCTCCCCGCAGTAGTGGCAGCTCTTCACTTGCACCGATTTACCCACTTGAGTTTGTTGAAAAAGTTGAATTTATTCGAGGCCCCGGGGCAGCAATCTACGGCTCTAATGCAATGATGGGTATGATAAACATTACCACCCGATCAAACCTGAATCAGCTCACGCTAGGTTATGGCAGTTTAAATCGTAAAAAAATGTATCTACAAACCTCTTCAGTCTTTGACAGCCTGACGATGGATATAGCAGTGCATATTGAATCGGATGAAGGTGATAATTATGATGTGCAGGACACGTTCAGTGCTGCACGCATTGATACCGACGACCCATTAAAAATTGCCGATTTAAATTTCAAACTGCAATGGGAAAATACCCGGATTATCATCAAACATAACCAGTTTAAAGTTGAAAACTTTTATGAGCTGGATACCCTGTCCAATGGTTTTAATGAACGCGACGGCGATATCACTTCCATTTCATTGAAACATAATTTTAACTGGCAACAGGTTAAATCATACCTCTGGTTAAGTTATAACAATGCCAATGCAGTGGTTAACACACAGCTCACCCCCCCTAATGTATTTAGCGGCCCCCCCTCTGCTCCCTACACCAGTAACCCACTAAGCAACGATGCTCTTTTTGTAAGTGGTGATTTTGGAAACTACTCCGAGGGTCGAGGACAGTGGCATAACGACTGGAAAATAAATTCTAAAAGTAGCCTGCAGTTTGGTGTTGAATTACGTCGCATAGATGCGCCTGAGGCTATCGCCAGTAATAATTTTGATCTGGGGGAATTCGCTGATGGAATCTCACCTATAACTTACTACGGTGCGCTACTACCCACGACACCAATACAGGCAGAATCAGAACGAAACATTATTGGCTTTTATACTCAGTATCAAAAACAGTTTTTTGAATCTACCTATTTAACCCTCGGATTACGTTATGATGACTTTTCTGACATTGGCTCTGAGTTAAGCCCACGCCTTGCGCTGGTTCAGGAAATAAACCCCCACAACAGTGTAAAGCTTTTATATGGACAGGCCTTCCGGGCACCATCTGAAAGTGAACTTAATCTTTTAAATAATCCGGTACTGCTAGGAAACCCAAATTTAAAACCTGAAACCGTAAAAAGCCTGGATTTAATCTGGATTGGCCAGTGGGTTCACACCGGTTTTTCACTGGGATATTTTGAAAGTAGATTTGATGATTCTATAGTACAGATGGATAATGGCGGTGGCACACACCAATATACCAATGTACAACAGGATCCAATTAAGGGCGTGGAGTTTGAACTATCACATGAGTTAAACAGGTCCTGGTTAGTACGCGCCAGCATTACCCGTATTATTGAAAAACCCGACCCATCATTTCGTGAAGCTGACAACAAGGGTTCTTTCACAATCAACTATCAAAACGCGCGCTGGAACGCAAATTTAGTTAGCTCCTATTTTGGTGAACGAGAAATGACTGCAGGCGCAAACCGTATAACACTGGAAGATTACTGGGTTATTTTTGCTAAATTGCAATACCACGTTACCGATCAACTGGAAACTTTTATTCAGGCAAAAAACCTTCTTGATGAAGATTACCTGACACCTGCAAGTGGCTCGAACTTAACTAAAGGCATTCCTAATCGGGGTCGTGAGTTTCTGTTGGGATTAAACTGGAAATTTTAAAAATCACTTTAATATTTCCAAACCTGTTATGACTCAGATTTAATTCACAAAAATAAAATTACTATTGCACTTCAGAAAGAGCATCAATCATTTTAACCCGATAATTTTTAGCTTCTTTCGAATCAGTACCTAAAGTATTTAGTAGCAGCACCATCGTTTTTGCCGGTAAATTATCTTTATAAGTGTTATCAATTTTTAACATAATCAATAGCTGATTCAACGCATCGTGCAGGTGATTATTTAATGCATCCATTGCCACCCGTTGATAAAGTAAATCAAGATTTTTAGTATCTGCTGCTATCTGCTGATTTAGTTCATCAATATCCTTAACCTGTGCTGCCGCTCTTTGCAACATTGAATGGGTCAGTAATGCAATCGTTTCTTCACTGTTTTTTATTGCCGCTGACTGGCTTTGAATGTATTGCTCCATCTCTTCAAAATACGACGCGCGAAACATTAGCTTAATAATTGAAGTGGCAATACGTGGATTTTCCGGGTCAGTTTTCTGAAGTTTTCTTAACTCCTCTATCGCCTGTTGTGGTTTATCATCATTATATATTTTAAGCGATTCAATAATCAGGCTATCTGAAGATCGCGGCAAATGACGTAACAACAAATTTCGAATACTCGTTTCAGATTCAGCTCCGTGTATAACATCAACTACCTGTTGTTGATAAAATATCTGTAGAGTCGGCACACTTACGATACCTAATTCGTTTTGTGCAAAGGATTTATATTTATCCGCATTCACATTTACAAGTAAGAAGCGCCCGCAAAACTCATTTACCAGAGACTCTAGTGTCGGCCAGAGTTTTATGCAGGGCCCGGCATTCGAGCTCCAGTAATTCACCATTACCGGCCCACGAATGGAATTACTGATAACAAGTTCATTGAAGTTCTGCGGGCTTGCATCGAAAATAAAGTTACTGGTCATTAGATAGCCTTTAGTCTCTTATATTTGTATTGTCAGTTTAACCTGTTTCTGCCATTTATTTTCCACACCAAAAATCAGTTATAGCCTGATGTTAGATTTAGTTTTTCATAATACAGGTAAAAGCCTTATACTAACGAATAACGACTAACGACACTAATTATTTATATGAGCGATTACGAAAACCGCTTCGGTGGCATTGCCCGCCTCTATGGCCAGAAGGCATTTAACACAATACGCCAGGCACACTTCTGCGTTATTGGAATTGGGGGTGTTGGCTCGTGGGCGGCGGAGTCTCTAGCACGGTCGGGTGTGGGTGAAATCACCCTGATTGATCATGATGATATTGCCGCCAGCAATATCAACCGTCAGATCCATTCACTAGGTAACACCCTAGAGCAATCTAAAGTAGAAGCAATGGCCCAGAGAATTAAACTCATCAACCCCGAGTGTAAAATTAATATCATTGATGACTTTATTACTGAAACTAACTGTCAAAAATATTTACGACCAGATTTTGATTACGTAATTGATGCCATCGACAGCATTAAATTTAAATGTGCGATTATTTATTATTGTAAACGTAATAAAATTCCTGTGATTACCACCGGTGGAGCCGGCGGACTCACTGACCCGACCATGATTGCTGTTACAGATTTGGCTAAAACCTGGAATGACCCGTTAGCAGCTAAAGTTCGTTCTCAATTACGCTACCAGTATGGTTACACAAAAAACCCTAAAAGATCATTTGGTATTAAATGTGTTTACTCAACTCAACAACAGCAATATCCGAAAGACGATGGTAGTGTTGATTATGCAAAACCCGGCGTTAAGGGTGTGCATCTGGATTGTGCACTGGGCTTTGGCTCGGCAACCCAGGTTACTGCTACATTTGGTTTTGTTGCGGTGGCTAAGGCAATTGAAGCTTTGCTCAAATAGAAAATATAACTGAGTATGTCCTGTAATCTGGTTATTCTATAAACATCATTCTTAATTAAAACATCAGCAAAATACCAAAATACACTTCACTTAAATCAGTCACCGATATAATCGAATCCGTATTCACTACTTCAGTTTCTATACCCGAGCTAGGGCGCAAGCGATAACCTAACTCCAGCATTAAATTATCATTGATAAATGCAATACCACCAAGCTGAACTCCATATACCGCACCCAACGCACTATCACCGGCACCAACATCACTGTATTTTTGTAATGCACCACCTGCAGCCACCCCCCCAAAAAAACTAATTCGTGAGTTCACCGGCAATAGGTAATCAGCAGAAAACATAAGTTGGGCAATATCAAATGTGTCATATCCGATATAGCTTAATGTGCTATTAAATCGAAACTTTTTTTTATAATATTTATCTAAATACAAACCAAATCCACTACCGCTATCTGTACTTTCGGTAACTGTGCCTGTTGTTGTTACTTCAATATCAACACTCTGACTAATAAAAGAAACACCAAAAATTGTATTATCAAAAACGCCTTCAGCATTTATGTTTTTTGATATTAATAACATAGAAAATATCAGAATTACTTTTTTCATTTTTATTCCAGCTTTGTCAGTTGACCTATCAAACCAGACTTGATCAGTGCATCACTGGCTAAATCAACTTTATTACAACTATTTTACTAGTATTTTACCTTTTTTTTAATGAATAATTTTTTCTCTAAACTATAAAGGTCTTATATTTTAGCAATTATATTAATAAAAAATCCCTTACTATCAAAATCTAAATTCGTTAAGTCATCAGAAAAATCAGTGAAATTATAGCCTACACCAAGCTTGACGTTTTTACCAATATGCCGATAAATGCCAAGCAATGAACCTTGCCTACTGTCACCAGCATCGGGTAAGTCTAACAGACGATATTCCATTAACGCATCCCAGCGATGAACAAAATGCCAGTCGGCACGCAACACATACAGACTTGCCCGGCTATCGAAAAATTCCGGGTTTTCTCTATCCTGCGCCACCTGACCTAATCGGTACGCATACTTACCACCAATACTCCAGCGTTGTGATAAATCATAAATGGTATCAATAGAAAATATATTGGATTTTTGAATAAAATCTGCAGCACCGCCACCAGCAACCAGCTGATTCGAAGAGGGCACATTAAAGAAATAAGTGTACTTAAATAAAGTATTTAGACGGTCATTTCGTATTGGTCGATAGCCATAACCTATCACATATTCCTTAAATTCCCCTGCAAATAAACTACCTTGCGTGCTCTTGCTATCCGAATAATTTATTTTGCCAACAAAACGCCAGTCAGGATTCATCTGATAACGGAAGCTATTTCTGAAAAGCCAGGTTGTCTGCTCAGAGCTGCTTGAGTCTGCATTTTGAATTGTATCATCCCGGTATTCAATCGCTCCGGTATACTTCACCGCATTTTGCTCGTAACCCAGCACAAAGCCTAAAGCCAGACGTTCAGTTTCTGCTGAGGTTAACTGATCAGTTAAGGTACCCGCTTCAATACTTGCACCGTAATTCCATACATCACTAGGGGCAATATCAACACCCATTGCATGGGTGAGTCCAGTGGGCACATCACCGTGGGTGTAACGCTCTTCTGCGTAAACACTGGCGGTGTCACTGTAACGGCTGCGCACACCGGTTGCCATATTACCTTTACGTGCACGCACCCCTGTGTCAGATCGTTCATTATCCAGTGCGTAACTCATATAAACATTGGTACGATCACTAACTAAATAATCCGTACCCAGGCGCACACCGGTGCCGGTATCACCAGCTGATATTTCAGCATCAATATTAAAACGTTCTGTTAAACGCAGGGTAGCTCCTGTACCTACCCTGTTGTTTTCTACCCGGTTGCCCGTGACATTAGTTGTACCCTGTGCAAAACCGTAAACTGCCCAGTTTTCTAATGAATTATAACGAGCCTCAAAACCAACATCAGTGCGGTTACCCTGGGTTTGTGTTGCGGCAACAGTACCTGAATTATCTTCGCGGCTATCGGAACGAATACCACCACTTAATTGCCAGCTCGTATTTAAACGGTAGCTAAGATTAATATCTGCACTTTCTGTTTTTAAGGATAGATCCTGATCTCTAACATCCGCTTTAACATTTAAACCAATACTTTCAGTTATGGGCATATTTAAATTGGCACCATACTGTTGAATATCGTTTGGTGTTAATTGACCGGGTGCAGAATAACCAGCCTCTCTATTTTGTATATAGAGTGTTGCGTTACCGCGTACCCCTTCTATTAGATCCGTTAGACGTAAACTTGTGTCTACCCGATAAGCTGAAGATTTTAAATCGGTTGCTGTACCAGAGTTTATATCATCAAAATTAAATCCACCGTCGTTTGAAGAAACCGATCCACTACCCGCGCCCTGGGTTTCAGCGACTTCCAGCTTTAACCAGGTGCCAGCATTTTTACGCATGGTAATATCAATGGCAGAAAGTTTACTTTCATTTTCAATTTCTTCCTGTGAGCTTAGTGTTGTACCGAATTTTATATAATCATTAATCCAGTAGTGTGCCCGACCACCGAGAGCAACATCGCTCAAATCTTCAAAGCCCGGAGTGTATTCATAACGTGCTACCAGAAATACCGGGTTGCCACTCAAGGATCCGTTATCAACAATTAAACCATCACTGGCAGTGGCCGATAGTGGCTGACTTAATAAAATTCGGCCCTGAATATAATCAATATCGTAATCCAGTGCGGGTACTAAAACTTTTACACCCAGAACAATTCCAGAATCTTTATCACGCACTTCCACCCGCAAACGATCGGAACCGCCCATCACATCCAGATGCCGTAAGAAATATAATGAACCGCCTGTACCCCTGAACTCATCACGTCCACCTATGGTTCCCGGCTCTGCTGCAAAACCATCCAAAATAAACGTTTTTTCACCGAAGCCGGTTACGTCTTTACTTTCATAGTGACCATTAGCGCCGTATAAACCCCGGTCGACATGGGCGAGTTCTGTATCCAGATATTTGGCAATAAAGTTACCCCATAAAGCATAATCGGACTGGCGTTGTGTCTTCACGAAAAACTTTCCTGAGGTGGGGGCATTTTCAACAACGTTACTGTTATCGCCAAAGGTCGGATAATGGTAATCTGGATCCATTCGTCTAAATAAGGCACTCGGTGTTTTTTCCATAAAGTTACTGAAAATTTCACTGACAGGTCCCTCGCCGGTATCAGCACTGGCGGTTAACTGCCAGCCTTCGCCATATTTACCGTCTACATAAAAGGCTAGCTGTCCATAGGTATTAAGTTCATTTTCATAACTAAAATCATCCTGGGTAACAATATTCGCAGGACCGGTTGTATCATCTTTTGTGATAGTAAGATCCGCAATACCTACATAAAACCAGTCATTTTTCTTTAACTCTAATTCGCGTAAAAATAACTCTCCATTGCCTTCCTTATCAAGCACCGCCAATTCAATTGTGTGTAATCCCGGGCGGAAAATTTCATCACTAACAAATTCCCCCTCATCATTAACCGGTAACTCGCGACCCGCTAACCAGACCGTGTGATTTTCTGGAATTTTGTCGCCATTCACCGTCACTGTGCCACCCTGCAATGCAATGGTTTGACGATGTAAATGAGTCTCGCCGTAACCTACCAGTAACTCTTTATCGATATCTACCGGTTCAGCTGATGCGTTTTCCTGTGATACATTTTCCTGTGATAAATTTTCCTGGACATCTAAATTATCAAGTAACCATAATGGCAAAGCTCGGGTTTCATCATAGTTATCTTTACTGTCGTAAACCCGCAATAGATATTTTAGTTTTTTTGTCGGACCTTCAAAATTTTCATAAGTGGCTAGCCATTCTGCATTACCCTGCTCATCCATTGGTATCACCGCTAATGCGGTATCGCGGGTCGACTGTTCTTCATCAAAAATACGAATTTCCGAACGCACAATATAATCGCGATAATTACTATAGGATTTAAAATAAACTTTATTTTCCTGCACTTCTGTTTCTTCAATATCCGCATGGCGAACACTGTTTGGCCAGGCAGTAATATTTAAACGTGGCTGTAATTTCAAATTATCAAACTTGAACTGAATGTTAGCGTCTTCCAGTGCCACATCGGTACAACGTTGCAGGTCGGCAATATTTTTATATGGATCGTGAATCGGCTCACCATCCACCGAGATACGCATCAGGTTTAGCGAGTATGGTGTGTGAGCTGAGGCTTCACGTTCAATACGTGTAATGTCCAGACCTTCGTCTTCTTCCAGCACTGCCAGCTCATCATAAATAATCTGTACTTCTACGCGTGCGGTATCAAAATTAACAAAGCCCGTATTTACTACATCTTTGGAGTGCACAAAACCGCGCCCTTCAAATTCAACCTGCTTATCACTTAAACCTAAATCGGTTTTTATACGCTGCATCACTTTTTGCGCACGGGCAGTTGATAAACCAATATCATCGCCATAAACCATTGCGGTGCGTCGTGACAGCCGTTTGTTATCGGTATAACCAATAAAACTTAAGCGCACATTGGAACGATCGGAAATTTCATCCATCAACTTTTTCAAGCGCTGGGTATAGGCTGGTGAAATTATCGGTTCACCTTTTTGTAAGCGAATGGGTTTAACCGGTCCGGTTGGCGGATCATAATTCAGGGTAATAGTTTCCGATGCGGCTTTTTCCGGGCAGGCCTGTGCCTGCGCTAAAAATTCCTGGAACGGATCATCATGCCAGAATTCAACTTCAATTCGACGATTTAATGAGCGACCTTTTTCCGTGTCGTTGGATGCCACCGCACGGGTTTCACCTTTACCGTCACTGCTCACCGCCGCATTAGGTAGCCCTAAAGCATCCGCTACGCCCAAAGCAACGCGTCTGGCTCGGGCTTTAGATAACGCACTATGTTTTCCATAAATGCGTAACTGACGATCACTTAGTGGCAGGTTGTCCGTGTGCCCAACAAATCGCACCAGTACATTTTGTTTACCCTGTAAATTTTTCAGCACTTCACGTATCTGACGAATAAATTCCGCCGGAATTTCAGCTTCACCTTCCGCCAGCCTTAGTGGTGGAATCAGGTTACGCAAACGGGCACGTTTCGCATTGCCTTTTTTATAACGTAGTTTACAAACCGTTTCTTTGCGACACACTTTTATGCGGTTTAATTTTGGCGCTGGCACCACCACTTCTTTTTCAACCGCATACTCGGTGATTTCGTCATACCAGACCTGCACTTCTACCCGTCTGTTTTTAGCTTTACCCGCCTGTGTATTATTGCTGGCAATAGGTTGTGATTCACCGACGCCATCATATGAGACTGATTCCGGGGGCAGATCTAAAACCTGCTGGAAAAATTCCGCGGTGGTTTCAGCACGCGCTCGAGACAAACCAATGTTATCTCCATATTTTGCTTTGGACGCTCCACTCAATGGGTCATTGTCACTATGCCCCACAAAATGTACCCGCACATTAGCGCGGTTTTTCATTTTATCGAGTAGTTGTTTGAGTTCAGTTACATATTGCTGGGGAATAATTTCCTGGCCCGAGCGGAACGGAATATCTTTTACAGCATTGTCCAGCTTAAAAGTTTTTGCACTTTTTTCTAACACTTTTTTAATTTCTACCCGATCTTCTTCATTTGGCCGATAAAAAGTTTCGTCCTGAATCCATAAGTTAAATACCGCATCCGGAGCTAAATGCTGTTCGGTATTTTCACCAACATCGTGCGACTGCAGAGTCAGTGGTGGAGATTGTGTTTCACCTGCCGGGCTATGGTTGAATTCCATATATTCCTGCCAGCTGGTTTCCGCCTGTGCCGTGGTGACGGTTAATACACTTAAAGCCAGGGTCATGAAGACAAGAGTTTTACTGATATTACTCATGTCATTCTGAAATACTTTCGAGCCAGATTTCAATGACTTTATACCCGCAATCATTTGACTCAAAGTCGCTGAATTCTCGCTACAGGCATGCGCAAATGACGTTGCTTTTTGTTTTGCTTTTGTCATAGCAAAAAATTTAGCCGAAAGAAGAGGAGCGTATTTAATCATCAAACGCCCCCCTGTCTACCGGGCCGCCTTTGCGCCAGAATACTTCAGTTTCTATCATTAACTGATAACAGCAATCCAGCGCTTCCCAGCGTTCTTCTATTTCATCTTTAACCGCATCCAGCCGGTCATTTACTTCATCTTCAGATTCATTATCCGCCAGATACGACAGACGTAATAACGATGGATCTTTAGCCAGTTCAGTAATTAATATATCCAGGCGCGGTAACCACTGCGGACGTATCTTCGTTGTACCCGGTTCGAATACCTGCTCTGCCATATCCAGTCGTACGACTCGGTGTATGGCAGCACCAAAATTAAACTTAAGCATTTTACCGCGGGTAGCACGTACTACCCGTGGGTTTTCAGTGGTTATGCGATAGCCACTTGGCAAGCTTCGCTCATCCAGTTTCATTATAAAGTTCGAGCCGCGATCCTGATTCGGCACTACCGCACAGGTCAGGTGGAATCGACCATGTTCATCCGCGGTAATTTCCAGCCCTTTGGCCGTAAACAAGCGCACACCGGGTATACCTTCCTCACCTTCATCCTGGTAAGCATTTAAATTTTTATCGTCGAACACTTTACCGATGACATCAGAGCAATCAAATGTCGGATCAGGAACAACCCTCACCGTTGCCGATGCCAGACCTGAAGCCGCGCCACCGGTGAGATTATTGAGCACCTGTGCCCGGTTGACATATTCACCTTCACCGACACCGGAACCCACTACCAGTAACAGTTTTATGGTGAATGATTCATTGGAATTCAGACGTCCGATATTGACCCAGGTTAAGGTTAAATTACTTGGGTCATTGGCATCCAGTACCGGCTCAGTTTTAACCCAGGGTCCCTGATTCGACTGTATACGTCCGGAACCGGCAATATATTTAAAGCCCGCCGGGAAGAAATCCGCCACGTCCAGATCATATAAAGGCGCGGATAAATTATTGGAAAGCGTAATCGTGTAAGGCACCAGCTGGCTGCGAGTAACATTCACCATGGATGACACTTTCGAAATGGATATCGCGCTGGTTAATTCCGGATCGATTGGAATGTGATTATTAAAGGCAACCTGGCCATCCGCCGTCACCCGCATACTTAAGAAATAACTGGTACCCTGAGTGGCACCGGACACACCTTCAGGTGTTGAATCGGTCCTCACCGGCACGGTGATATCCGGTGGCAGCACACTGAACTGAATGTCACAATCATTATTGCCGATAATGGTGTCATCGTTTGAGTCGCTACACACAGGCACATTTAAATCCACATTACCGGCTTTGCCCGCGGGAATAATTTGTGATGCACCGGGGTTATATCCACCCGGCACGCCATTCACTTCAATCACAAAATCAGTAACGCCACAGCTAGCCGCCTGAATATCAAAGCGATAGAAACCATTCGCCAGGCTTAACTGGGTTGCCTGATTAGAGCCCGCTGGCAAACAGGACGCCGGCACCGGATTACCATTGGCCTGCAATAAACTTAAGGTTGCACCGCCGACCGGTGTTCTTAACACTGAATCGTAAATAACGCCGGTTGGAATGACCGGTATATTCTGACTGGAAATATTAACCCCCGCATTCAGTGAAATACCCGTCACACTCATTTCACCTGATGTACCGGAATCAGTACCGTGCAGCACGTCAAGTACCGCAGGGCCCATGGAAGCACTTGTATCACTGCCACCCGGTGGTACTATGCGCAGTTCATATTCGCCCCCCACCGTACTCGGTGGCAGCCCCTTAAACTGGTAGTGGCCATTTTCATCTGAGAGTGTGGTGGCAAATAAAGAGCGCGCAGGGTTGTTCAGATAAACCTGTACCGTCCAGTCCTGCAAATTAATATCGCTACCACCGGTAAATTCACCCGCCGGCGAGCGAATAATGTCATGCCAGATATTGCCGCCAACCACACCCACACCCGGCGCGCCACCAATTTCAATAACTGCATCATCGGTGATTGCCGCGGGTTGCTCCGTCCAGGTTACAGTAGCGGTATTGCGAATTTCAGTACCCGGCACCAGAGCACTATCGGAAACCACACGATAACTTACGGTGAATTTCTCACCGGCTTCCAGCACCCCTTTGGCCAGCTGATAATTAACCGTTAAGTTAACCCCGGGCTCCGCTACACCACTGCCAATAAATGAAGTTGAACCATCAAGTTTGGTGGAGCCCAGGGTGTAAACCACGTTGGCGGGAATCACATCCACCAGCACTACATTCGATGCATTCACCTGACCGCTATTGTTAACAGTTAGAATATATTCCAGCTCACCGCCAGCCTGAGCCACACCGCCGCCCACAACATACACTTCTTTAGTGATCTGTAATTCACTGGCGGCGCCCACTACCGTGTCAGTGGGTTGCGAGCCGTTAAGCGAATTTCCATCAGAGTCAGTAAACTGTTCTGGTAGTTCGCTGCTTACAATCATGCCCTGATTAGAAATTAAACTGGTGGGGGGGCCGGTAACCACCACACGGAAAAGAATCGTCGCTTCATTTCCTGCACTGATCTGTCCGTCGTTGGCAGCCTGATCCGGTAAACCTAAATCTGCTGAATTTATTCTTGCGGTAAGCGGTGTCAAAGACACCAGTTGCGCATCAGGAATGGCCGTACCATTCAGGCTAAATGAGTTAGCAATGTAAGCACTGTTTGCAGGTATCGCATCAATAAAACTGGTTTGATTGGCAGCAACCGCACCGCCATTACTGACAATGATTTGATACTCCAGCGTATCACCGGTATCCACAATGTCATTGGCCGCCACATCGGTAAATAAGCGCACGGTTTTCTGTGCATCAATGGCAGGCAAGTTACCCACAACATCAATGGTGGGATCATTCACTAAACTGGTATCCGGATTATCCGATGCCTGCTCCGCGAACGAGCCACTGCCTAATCCCGTGCCCCCCACATAAGCCTGATTGGAAACCACCGTACCTTCAACCACATCGAGATCCACGACCACATCGAAAGTAATGGTGGCCACATTTGTGAGCACATTGGGGTCAGCATCCGCGCGCATGTTACCCGGGGTAGTATCTTCGGGTGCGTTGATTAACATTTCACTTTCCAGTGGAGAGGTATCCGCTACCAGATCAACCACCGCCACGCCATTTAACGTGGTGCTGTTACCTACGTAACGGGTATTCGCCGGCACTACATCCCGCAGGTAGGCTAAGGTAACATTTTCCAGACCGATATTTTTTACCAACAGGGTGTAACGCAAAGTATCGCCCTGCATTAACACAGCGGGATCACCGGTTAAGTCTTCTGATGTTTTGGTGACCAGGAATGCCGGTGCCGCATCAATTAATGTTTCGGTCGGATTCGCCGCACCGACAATCGCCGGATCATCTGTGGGTAATGGGCTAAAGCCAGTGACACTGGCATTGCCCTGATTTAACACCACGGTGCCGCTGTTAATAACCGGTATTAACTGAATTTCAAATTCAATCGTCAGGGAATCTGTGGGGTTGCCAAGACCGTCGACACTTCCCAGGGGTTCTAAATTCAGGCCAGTAACATTTAAGGCGCCAGTGATCGGGTCTAATGTAAACGCTGCCCCCACCGGCACCACTACATTGGCCAACGATGCAAAATCAAAATAACCCGGTGGTGGATTTAAGGCGTCTGGAATGTCAGACAGACTAAACACACCGGTAGCGACCGGACCATTATTCTGCAGAGTAATGGTATAGCGTAAAACATCACCGGGATCCGCTGCCGCTCCAGATGCTGCGGTGGTAACGTTATAAGGTACTTTGGTGATGAGTAAATCCGGTGCTTCCACGGTCACCGTGTACTGGCTTTCATCTAGTGAGCTGTTCGGATCATTGACATACTGACGTATTTCACCCACTACGACACCCGCCGGAGTATCCTGACTGAAGTACTCGGTCACGCTAGCGGTATTCGTCAACAACGCACCATTCTGGCTATCAATATCCAGATAGGTGTTATAGGCGATCAGCATTTTTTCATCGTACTGAATAACCGCCAGTGGCGTTGTGGTTGTGATTGCCAGGGTACAGGTCGGTGCCGGTGTGTGTATAACCACAAAATCCGTATCCTGTACCAGGTCCGCCACCAGTGTGTCGTCATCTTTCAGTATTTGTACCGTGACATTTTCCGGCAACCGGTTACAGGTGCCACCGGTTAATGGCGCGTTGTCCGGCACCAGTGGCAGTAGATCGGTAATGGTGGTGTCATACGCCGGGCCATTACCTGTGTTTTCAACCGTCAGGGTATAGGGGATTGGCACATCAAAACGCACCAGACTCGGTGGCGGTGGGCCCATTTTGGTGATTTCCAGTACCGGCTCAACCACCATTAATGCCAGTGTCGTATCCGGCATGCCCAGGCCCTGGGTAGCTATAACGCCATTGACACTATTAAAGGTGTAATCCGCGGTATTCATGAAGGTATCACCGCTGACATTATTCGGGGTGTTACGCAGCATCACGGTGAGGGCAATCGCGGCATTTTGCATGGGGGCTGTATCGATGCCATTGGTAACGTCTTCAATCACCAGATTAAACGGTGTGCCGGTATTAATCGGGTTAAATACACCCACGATATTGGTTACATCGACAAACACCAGATCGGTACCGGGTATGTCGGTTAAGTCATCCAGAATTCGAATATCGTAAAGTGAAGTATTGAGTGGCACTTCAGGTACGGTAATGGTGTAATCAAATGGCTGTCCGATAGACACACCGAGTGGCGATTCGGGCGGCAATACCGGATTCAGTTTATCCAGCGCACCCGGTCCCATGGTGGTCAGGGACACACTGGACACCGCACTCGGTCCGTAAATTTCACGCACCGGAATGACCGCTGGAACGATACCCGGTGCCGGATTAGCCGGTGTCGGAATTTCCTCATCATCAAATGAATGGTAACGCGCCACCTGGGCCAGATTACTAATACTCAATGCCGCGGAAATATCACTATCCGCCTGCACCGTATAAGTGAGGCGCAGGGTTTTATCACCCAGCGGCGCAACATTGGTGGGTGGAATAGTTAACTCATTGGCAACACCCGTATCAAAGTCCCAGGTGATAATACCGGTGAGCGGATCGTAAGCCTGTATAGGCTGTGGAACTAACGGCGTACCAATGGGCATTTCCACAGAGACCAGTACCGGTGGCGCAGTTCCCAGTCTCATACCCACCGGCAGAGTATCCTGCAACACTAAATCATAGGCCCATGACTCGCCGGCATTCGTCACATCCAGATAGAACGTTACAAGATCATCCGCTTCAATCACGGTGGGTGCCGCAACAGGTAGACTCTTAGCAACCGTTAGATTTGGCTGATCAATTTGAATATTAATAATGTTATTTAAATCACTGCCGGGGACGGTGGCGGTGTCATATACCAGGCCGATATTATTTTGCAGCGGGATGTTATTCACCGGATTCGCTAAGTCTCGGCCATTCACCAGATCGATAACACGGGTGCGGTAAACAATTACAAAATCGTCATTGACGGTTATGTTATCCCCGGCATTTATAATGTCCCCCATATTCCAGGTAACGGTTGTGGGGCCGGTGCGCGCATCGCCACTCACCACGGTGGTCGCCTGTGAATAAGGTGCATGTGTAAATGGAGCCTGTGGAACAAAGTTGCCATTGTTAATATTATTGATGCTAACAATGCCTTCGTACTGTAATCCCTGTGCCAGGGTATCGGTTAACACTGTATTGGCTGTGGTGCCTTCCTGCATAAATATACGTAACTCATAGTCAACGATATCACCTACCCGAACATCAGTCGGGCCGGCTAACAACGAAGTACTGCTATTGAGTAATTTATCCAGCGCATTTACATCCGGTACCGTCAGGGGCAAACTGCTCAGCGGGCCGCTGACATAAAGGTGGGTTGCCGGTGTATTGGCAACCAGGCCATCACGTTCACCGACCACTACATCATCTAAACTGGTCCAGCTAATGGAGGCGGTATTCACTAATTGCTGGTTTGCCAGCACATTATCCATTACCCGCACGGTGTAAGTGATGATGACCCTATCACCTTCTGTAATGTCTATGTCAGTGAGGCTGCCATTGACGGAATTCCAGTTTAAAACGTGGGGGCTGGCGAGACTGCCATCACCTGATATGGTGGGCACGCCAATTACGCTACCGTTGGGTATGCCACTGACAATGGCGGGGACTTCGCATAGCGCATCATCCGCCGGTAAACAGAATTGTAAACTCGCTGAGAGCTGGTCGATAATATTGACATCAAAAGCATCTGAATAAGCTAAACCAGCTAATGAATTTATCTCTAATGTGTAACGTATTACATCACCCGCATTAGTATCGGCCGGGTTAAGCTGGGTTAAGTTCTCGCCTAGTTTTGAATCCAGCGTTAACTGCGGCTCGACAATAACAACATCATTGGCAGTTGAGCCTATGCCGGTAGTCAGGCCACCAAAAGAATAATTTGTGCTGTTACCAAACGGATCCGTTATGGGGACAATCGTCGAACTAGTTTGATCATCATTATTCACCCTGACCGTAACATTAAAGATCGCCTGTTGTGTTCCGGGAACCGCTAATGTGCCATCAAAAGGAATCAGTGGCACATTAATGGTCATCAAATTCCCGGCTGAAACGGAAACCGTAAAACCACCGGTGTACTGGCTGGCCGGATCGAGTACGACATCGGTTAACGGATTTACAAGCGTTACATTTGTAGATAACTGATCAAAAATATCGACGTTAAACATATTAACCTGCATGGGCCCACCAGCAGGCGGAGGAACAGGACTAGGATCACCGGGCACTCTTATCTGATAGGTAATCGTCTGACCAATGGTCGCTTCATAATCAGGACCCACCGGCGTAATTAAATCTTTATTCGGATTTATAATCGGCACAACCGTATTCATGTTGTATAAAACCGGGCCCTGTGCATCGTAAATCTGACGCTCAAGTACATCCGCATCGGCATCCACCGCCGGCAAGGAATAGTACTCAATGAGTTGCAGTGTGTTATTCCAGTTCAACTGATCTTTTATCAGGTTATGCACCGCGATATCAAACTCAACTGTTGTACATTGTCCTGGCGGTAATGGCCCGGTATCGGTAAAACTGATTCTTAAAATTTCGCTTGGATTAGTGATAGTTACCGGTGGTGGTGTATAAATATATTCTGCGCCATCCGCAACTACTACCCCGTTTATTCTCACAATCGGTGCGGTTAGTGTGGCTAAATCCAGTAAAGGAGAACTGTTAGCAGGCGTTACAATATCTACAAAATATTGTGGCAATACATCTTCTAAAATTAAATTATATGCGGGGGCGGTTCCAACGTTACAGGCTTCCAGACGGAAATCCATAATCTCATTCGGTACCACTGGATTGCCGCTCACGGAAATCCCGTTTCGTCTTTCTTTCGTTAAGTCCGCCAGGAAAATAATCGGCTGTTGCACATCCAGGTTAACCGTACTGGTTAAGCGCGTTAATGGTAACCCTGATGGCGGTGCACCGTTCACATCCAGATAATTCATTACCACCGTATTGATGACCGGAATCGTTGCAATTTGTGGCTTTATAAATTCATCTTTGGTGACCACTGCGCGATAAATAATAACAAACTCATCATTGCCATCATTGGCGGTATTAATAATGCCGGTTGCCGGTGAACCTATGGTCCATGTGATTGTTTTGTTATTAGCTCCACTGATAATCGGTGCTGCAATCGGATCGTGAATAAAACCATTTGCGGACGTATACGGAGCAACCGGTTGAGCATTCACCGACGTCACATCAACAAATTTCACGCCGTTCGGTAAAGTATCTACCAGTGTTAATGCTCGGGTAGTACCTTCCTGCAAACTCAGGGTTAGGGTGTATTCAATAATGTCACCAATGCGTAAATCTGTGCCCGCCGGGGTCAGGTTAAACGAATCATTGGATTTAGTTTTCACCACTAAATTTTTATCAATTACATTAATGGTTGAGGTAACCGGGCCGTAGCAATAATCATTCGGTGCCACACTCAGCGCACAGTCTGCTCCCCCGATACCAAATCTTTCCCGAGCATCTATTTCCGGCGATGATCCGTCGAGTGACGTCCAGTCGAGCACCACACTATTGGTAATTTCTTCAAGCGGCTGTACCGTGTCTAACACCCTCACCTGGTACGTTAATAACAGGGTTTCGGTTAACGGAATATCGAGAGTGTCATCATTTAAATTATTTCGGCCCCAGATTAATTGCTGGCCTGTGATGGTCGGTTCCTGAATGCCGGTGACCGCACCGTTAACCATTAGCACTGCAGAGCCAGCAATGTAGGTCACATTGGCAGGAATAACATCCTGTATATTTAAGTCATAAGCCGGTGAAGTTGAAGCGGCCAGGTGATCGATGGTAACCGTATATTCAAGCGTATCCCCCGCATCCGGATCAATGCCCGGCGAGGTTATATTGGCCACGGCTTTGGTCGCAATTAAATCTGGCTCGATGACAGTTATCGCATCGGTTTCATCTGTTTCAGTGATTGTGGCGGGGGGCACGACACCATTGGTATATAGCAGAGAGACCTGGTTGCGTAACAGGTCTAAATTATTGGTGGCTAAATCATTATTCACCAACGCGTAGTAAGTAATACGAATGCGTGGATTTATATTTGCACCGGGATTTAAGGGCGAATCATCTTCGGTTTCGGTTTGTACCAGGCCAATATCCCAGATCGCATTATTGGCTGTTCCATCAGCGGGCACCGCATTGAAAATCGTTTCTGCATTGGCAGGGGTTGGGGCGACCCCATTGATAGTACGGATACCAAAAAATTCATACTGCACTAAAAACGGTGCGGCATTTTCTAAAATATACGTTTGAATGGGTGCAGGTGCCACATCACCAAATGCCAGATTATCATTAATTAAAACGTCATTGGTTAAACCTTCAGGTAGATCAATATCTATCTGGAAACGTTTTTGAGCACCGATGGTGGCCTCAGTAGTTGCTGCATCTAAATCGGTTTTGGTTACGGTTAGCCCCGGAATAACAATCGAATCGGAGTGGGCAAAAATATAATCGTTGACAGGATTGGCCGGTGCGGGTTCGGTACTCACAAAATAACCGTTGCGCATACCCAGCACATCACCATCAACACCAATAACGCCACTGGAATTTAATGCAATCGTGTTATTTTCTAAGGTTGTCCACTTAGCTTCAATGGTGTTAATCACATCTTCCATTGGCTCGACATCGTCATTGGCTTCTACACGGTAGGTGAAGCTAACGATATTGGCGGCACCGGGTGCAATATTAAATGTAGGACCCCAGCTAAAGACAGGCAGGTTGGAGCCAGGCAAAGGCAAGGTAATGCCATCTGTTATTGGAATGGTGGGAGGGTCAAGCCCGCCTAAATTTCCAAGATAAGTATATTTGGTATTGACCAGATTATCTAAAACCTGTGGGTTGTAAGCTGTCGAATCACCGACATTTTCAACATCGACCCGTACTTCAAAAACATCTTTTGCATCGCCAATTGTCTCATCAAGACCAGTTGTGACTTCTACAAAAGTTTTGGTTATTTGTAGCTGCGGTTCACGCACAAAAACTTGAATCGGATCGAATAAATGTTCGATTAACACACTGCCCTGAGTTGGGTCATTTCGATAACTGGTGCGCACAAAGGTATCGACATCACAGGCAGTGGTGGGTGGAACCGCTCCCCAACTGGCAGCTGCGCCACCATTGCGTAAAATACAGTTGTTTACGCCGGGATTAAATGGACGAATTAAGGTGGTTGGAATATTTTCTACGCGAGCAATAAAGTCGACTTCAAATTCAAATCGTTGATCATCCTGAGCTGTCGTTAATTCCTGGTCACCGAAACGCCACTCAACCAGATTCTCATTACAGGTAATACCCCCGTTTGCCACACTGAAAACACTTTGTGCTCCAACAAAACCCGCTACATCATAAGGGGGCGCCTGTAAGTCTACAGTTGGAACATCGACACAGGCCATTCCTGGTGGTAACTCATCGGTCACAGTAAAGTCACGCAGGTTGGCAACCGGAATTAAAGTCCGTAAGCGATATTGCACTTCTTCACCCACCACCACATCGATCGGTTCAAGTAATGGTCCGGCACCCAGCTGAGTAGAGGTTTGTACAATAATTTTAGGCTCTACTTCTAAAGGTAAAACCTGTACCCGTGCGGTTTCGCCAGTATCCGAGTATACCCGCGCACTACCCGCCGAACCTGCAGGGATGCCAACTGAGCTTGTGGGGTACACCTCTGGAAAATCATTTGGATCAACCGGAAACTGCACCAGATTCTGACTACCCGCCGGGCCCTGTAAACTATCAAATCTCACATCCAGCGTATTGGTTAAGGTTTGCAGTGGCGCGATAAAATCATCCGGGTTAACCCGGTAATATAAGTAAACAACTTCACCCTCGTTAATTTGCGCAAGTGCTGAAGACGTGGTGTATGAAAATTTAATTTGTGCCGGGTTAATATTCAATGGAATGTTCACCATATTATCAGTGAGTATTTCCGCTTCATCACCTTCATCAATGGCGCCGTCACCATCATTGTCCAGGTTGTCATTATTAAATGGGTCTTTTAACGGATTGGCCAGAGGTGTTATCGGCCACAACTGCATTAAATCACTGACATCAAGCAAATCTGAAATAACCACATTGTAAGCCGGTGCCCGGGTAACCCCCGCAGTAATAACATTTTCCAGACGAATTCGGTAAACATAAAAATCTTCCGTGTCACCGGTGTCCACTAAATCGGCAAAGTCCGCATCCACACACATACCGGTGCCACCAGCAAGGGTTTCATTACACACATCTTTGGTCACTAATAAATTCGGTTCGGTGATGGTTAAATCATACTGGCGTAAACTTTGTATTGGGTAACCCGTTGTGTCCTGATCAAACACAAACACCCCCGGGTTGCCTGATGAATCTATAAAATCAGCACTAAAGCGGGTATGTAAAATATTACGGCTGAGCTGGTCATGCTGGTTGGGTGCCGTTGCGGCAGTATCCAGTGGCTCATTTAAAATACGCGTAGTTATATTTGTAACAAACAGTTTATCTCTGACATACAGTTTATTATCCGCAGGCGGGATACCACCGTTTGGCACATTAAATGTCCAGGTCACCGTGCCCTGATCGAGCTGCACAATTCCCGCCGGCGTAAATGCAATACCTGAGTTTAAAATTTCCGCATCACTGGCCGCACCATCGGTTTGACTGATAAAGCCCTGGGCACTTGGAAAAGGTAAGGTGGCAGCGGTCGGCACTTCATCATCAACACTAATCGTGTGTACTGCAATAATACCGAAGCCCGGTGTGTCAAAACCAAACCAGCCGCCGGAGACAATATTAAATTCACAGTCTTCACCAATAAAAACCGAATCAACCGTACGGGTTGGGAAAGATAATTGTTCGGTACAGCCCACTAATGATTTACGCAAACCAAAACCAATCACCCGTGCTCGAATACCATCCAGGCTGTAGTTATTTGCAACATTATCAATTTGTGCAGCAGGTGTGGTGGTGACGGCGGGGAAAATTAACGGGGTGTTATCACTGAGCTGTATTTCACCCACGACATCTGCACGGAAGGTTAAATCATCAACGGTTGATGCGCCATTTCGACTAACCACAAAATCAAAATCAACACTGTTTCCTGCACCCGGCGCAATGGCTCCGAAGTCGGCAAAACTACACTCATAAACCGTTGGGAAATCCGTCACGGGTATCCCCTCAGGATCATCCCAATACGGTCTGGGTAATACCACCGGCGGACCACTGACATCATTACAGCCACCCGGTGCATTATCCACTTTCATGGCATTACCGAAGGTGACAACCATGAAATAATTCAATGCGTCATGGCCACCATTATTCGTTAAGCGAACGGTTAGGGGCAGAGTAATATTAGGATCGGTGTTTAAAATAAAACTTAGGTTAGCACCCACAATATCGACATCCAGATCTTCCGGGTGCGCATCAAACGAATCGTTAATATCTGGCAGAGTTATTCTGTTAATGGCGGTACAGGCTTCTTCATAAGTAACTCTTAAGGTGTTATCAATATTAAACCCGGTGGGTGCGTTATTGTCCGGATCGCTAGCCGGTGAAACTTCCTCTCTAACATCTACATCCGCAAGCAGGTCATAGCGCGGAGTGTCGATTAAAACAATATCGAAACTCAACGTAACTACATCCCCATGGCGCAACATATTGATATCGAATGGCGGGATGCCGGGGGGTGCAGAACTGCTAAAGGTGAAGTGTGGTGCACTGTTACCTAACGGACTCAACTCTGGATCAGCAAAAGGGGTTGGCACCGGATTCGTCCAGGTTACCTGATCGATCATGCCATCATAAGCAACACCATAGGCCGGGATTATAGTGATATCAAACTGCGGATTATTGGTGGCCACCGTGGCAGTAGTGCCACCGTTAATGATGCTCGGGTCAACCACATATTGAGCGGGTAATATATTATCGAGGTCTATATTTCTAACGGTACCACCGGTGTCATTCAGGATGGTAATAGTGGCTCGTCCGCGACTCCCGGGAGGCTGGCCGGTAGCACCAAAATTAGTCGGATGGGTGCCGGTTATTTCGACCGTAATCTGTAACTGATCGGTGACTCCCGGATCGAGGTCCGGAAAGGTGCTGACCGATGTATTCAGGTCCGCCGTGTCAATAAGACTCGCCGGTACAATGGTGCTATTTGTATAATCAATACCACCATCGGTAGCATCTAATTCACAACCCCATTCTATATTGCCTGTATTGGTAACATTGGAGCAGGAGCTTTGAATCTCCCCCACATAAAACACTTCATTGGTACCACCAGCCAAAACATCCGGATTGGGTGTGGGTAAAAAATCACCGGCAGTGAGACCGCTAATGGCAATACAACTTGCACCGGGTGTACCACCCGCCGCACCGGTAGCATCACCAACGGTTTCACACATGTAGGTAAAATCAAAATTGCCGCCAATGGTGTCCTGCACTAGTAAATCTTCTAAATCCGCGGCACCATTATTCTGTATTTGCACCTGCCAGATGACATTGTCATTCTCGTGTCCATAGACAAATTGTGTAGCGCCCCCCTGGTCCTGTCCCGCATCAATATTCCAGCCCAGTTTTGCCACCACCGGTTCAGGTTGACGTAATGTCAGCACGCCAATTCCCGTTGAAACAGGTGCTGGACTCGAACCACAAGCGGAATCATAGATAGCAGTGGCTTCCAGTGATAGATCGGTTGACGGTCCATCCGCTGGATCGATATCCGCCAGACCTTCATGACTAAACGTCGGAAAATCACGTTGCACTCGAAAACGAATTTGCATGGTAATCGGGTTTGATGGCGAAAAATCCGCCGGGCTATCCAGTGAACCAATATTCCACTCAAATGTGCCGCCGGGGCCAGGGGTGGGATTAGGTGCTGCAGCACCGTTAAAAGTAACTGTTCCATCAACAACTGTTAAACCCGATGGCAGCAAAGGCAGGCCGCGGCTTAAATCTTCGTTGACGATAATATTATTGAGGGTAATGCCACCTGCATTTGCAACATTAATAATCACTTCGCCCTGCCCGCACAGTTCGCAATAACTATTAGCTAAGTCATGGGTAATGGTTAATTGGTTGGCTAGATTGTAGACAACACTATCAAAACCTGAAGCGGTGGCGGTGCCGGTTCGATCTACGACACTGGCTGAATTTAAAATATCACAGGTCACGGAATCCGGTGGTATATCCGCATCTCCGCTGGCAATCGCCGTGGTTGACTGACCCGCGGCCAGATAATTATATACGTAGGTATTATCGCCAAACGCGGGTTGTGAGTCAGGTGGCACAAAGGGAGGCGCAATGGTTAGCTGGCTGAATGAGAAGTTTGTGCTGTCATTATCGGTTAATGTGGTTGTAAATAATCCACCATTACCCGTGTTAGTGATCACTATGTCATAGGTAACCGGCGTACCATCTACCGCATTTGCGGTTGTTGCAGTTTTAACTAAACTCAATGCACCCGCATTAATATCCGCCTGATGAGTGATAAAACTCGATTGTAATGGCGGTGTATTATTGCTTTCATTGTAGGCAACATTAAAACGCACATTACAGGCCGCATCACCTGGATTACAGGCCTGTGCATAAGGCGCCGTATTATTGGTGGTTAAGCCCAGATTGAATTCATAGCGACAACGGGGCGAAAGCTCATCACCACCATTAAATACAAATGTAATGGTATTGCCAACCTGATTCGCTCGCACATTGTTCAGGTTACTACAGCTGGTTCCACCGGATAAAACAGAACGGTTAACCAGCACCGTGAAATTACTGTTTTGTGGAAGCCGTATTTCATTTGAGGCGGGCAGGTCCACGCTGATAGCCAGATCAAATGCCCTGTTCACCGCACCCAATGCCGCCACATTATCAATAATTAACTGAAAGGTATCACCCCCATCTGGCTCGTAATCCGGCGCATTTGGATTGGCATTGGGGTTACTATTACTAACATCAATGCTGTTGGCAGAATCCCAGGTACCCGCTGTGTCCATATAGCTTCGGGTTCCATCAACAGACTGAAAATTTGTAGAAAGGTTTAAATTTGCAACTGCAAGGGCACTTTTAGCTGGCAATAAAAAAACCGCACCGACAATTACACAGGTAATTGATGCAGATTTTAATAATCGCTGTATGCCTTTTAAAAACATCTAATCTTCTTTTATATTTGTTTTATGTTTACCAAATCTAGTTTTTCCTCTTTTATCAATTAGTTAAGCATAATTATAGTACATCTGCGCTCTCCATACGTCTGTGAATAACTGCTCAAATAAAATATTAATGTGATATTTTAGATATGCCACATAAGCTATTGTTTTTTGGGATATTAGTACAATTATGAAATAGAGACCAGCTTTAATTAATGGCAATATCATATTTTGATATAAACCATAGAGAAAGACAGGAATTTACGACAGACTGAATCTATTAATAGACGGATAAAATTTGCTATACAGTGAACTAGATAGCACTAAAATTTTATCTATTAAAAAACTCACCCAACCACCACCTATTGCTCGCACCTCAATTTGCGGGCAAGAAGTCAATTGGATACAGGATAGTAATCGCCGGAACCCCCTCTTTTGGCCCGAAGTTGAATTTCTTAACCCGTGCAACAATTTTCTTCTCGAGAGCTGGTGCATCCATATCACTGGATTCCAGGCTACAGGCAGAAACTTTACCACTGGTTTCAATGGTCAGTTTAATCACTAACTTACCCTGCAGCGTTGGGTTCCTGCGTAACTCCCTGTTATATATTCTATAGAGCGCCGCTTTGTATCGATCAAATACAATCTGTATTTCTTCATCTGTTCTAGATGGGCCGGGACCATCACTAAGCGGCCGTTCCTCACCAAAGAAATCACTACCAATGGCACTTTCAACGCGGGAAAATCCAACCCCGCCAATACTTTTACCGGCACCACCAGTATTTCGGCTCAGAGAAGATGTACTGATACCTCCCGATGCACCTTCAGCCTGAGCGGTGACTAGCGAGCGAGATACTTTGCGCGCTTTTTGCCCCTTATTACTTAAGCGAGCCTGTGAGCCAAGTTTTTGATCGACCTTATTATCCATTAACTCTGAAAAGTTTTCCTTAAAGGCTAACAGACCCGCTGTTTCCGCCACTTTACGCGCCTTTTTAGCCTTTTCAGTTTTAGGCTTTGGCACATCCTTTCTGGGCTTTTTATCCTTAGTTTCTTTTTTCTCAAGTTTTGGCTGCACTTTTGGCGGTGGTGGTGGTGGCTCTTTTTTGACAACCAGTTTTGCCAGCCGCTCAGGCACTTCAGTTAACTGGTCGCGGGTTTGAACGGGTAGCTCCCAAAGTGGAATCAGGTAGCCCATCACAATTGTGATGAGTAAAGTAATTAATAAAATACGTCGAAAACGTTTTTCATCTTCACCCTGTGTCGTCCATGGCATAACCATTGGGCGATACGGGTGTACGGTCATTTCACGTTCAATTACAAATTCGTGTTTGCGCTCCTCTGCCCGCTCCTGCACGACCAGAATTTCTTCATGCAAAATATTAACTTGTGCAATGACACTTTGAATATCTTCTTTAATTAACTCCCGACGCTTCTGAACTTCCTTAACTTTTTCATCATAGTTAATCACCATGTTATGGATTCGATGATAATGTGCTAAAGATTCATTTTCATCACAGTTTTCACCCCAGAATAAACACGCACCTCCGAGCTTATTTAACTTATCAAGACGATCACTAATTTCACTGAGTAAAATAAATTGCTGGCGATCCTGGAATAATTCTTCCAGTTCAATATCAACCAGGCGCAGTTGATTCTCCAGATCTGCAATACGATGCTGGGCTACATCAATCTTAAGATTGATTTTTTCCTTTTCCTGAGTAACCTCTTGATCCACCAACGTAATTAAGCCTTATGAGTCTGTTTGTGAGTCTGTTTGTGACGCTTTTTGAATAACTGCAAGGGAAATTTTTCCATAGCCTGCAGCAGTACAACTGGACATAACTTTTTTCAACAATTTAAACGGAATCGACTTGTCGGCAAGCACTGTAACTTCATTGCTTTCTGCAACTGTTTTTGTACTGATACCAATAACGTTTTCACGCTGTAATACCAGACGAGCCTGTATTTCATCTATCACCGGTTTCTTTACCGCCAGTGCAGCTTCTGTCGAAATCACCGGCTCGCCCATTATTAAAATATCTTCATGTGTGACAAGAACAACAACAGTTTCACGGGGCTTTTTCTCAACAATAGAGTCTGGTAATTTAACGACTTTAGGTGGTTCGAGCACTTCCGTTGACGATGAATTAACCAACAGAAAAAAAACCAGAATCGTAAATACATCCATCAAGGAAACCAGGTTTAACCCCGATGGTTTTTTCTTAGATCGTGACATACGATTCATGCGACGGGAGTTTTGCTTCATGGCGCATCTCCGATTGAAATATCCGGAAACAGAGCAACCTTGTCAAAAAGACCTTCTGCACTCTGGGACACTTCCGCTGTACGTACAGCATCCATCACATGCACCAGTAATTCATATTCTATGTCCGGTTCCATTAACACCGTTGCATCTGTTTTATCCGGATAATTTCTTTTTATTTCTAACAGATGTTTAGAAAGCGCCGCAAAATCATATTCATTATCAACTTTTGGAAAGCGTGCAACGACACGCCTGCCGTTACCTATTTCAAGGCCACTTTCTCGTACAATAACTTCAATATTGAGTTTTATTTTTGTCGGTGCACTGGAACCACTTGAAGTCGGTAAATTCAACTCAAGAATGGTGACCCGAGAAAACACAGCTGTGATTAATAGAAACGGGACCAGTACCACCATTAAATTAAGGAAGGTGGTGATATCCATTTCAGGTGTATCTTTGTCTGTGCGGCGATAGCGCCTTTTTCTGGCCATTATTTTGCAGCCAGAGCAGCTTGACGTTTGGCAAATTCGGATATGATATTCAGTGTTTTAACTGAAACCATCTCAAGACTATCGACAATTTGTCCTGTTTTATCAGTCAATAACGCATGTAGAATTAACAACGGAATACCTGCCATCAAACCAAATGCAGTTGTGTTCATCGCAACTGAAATACTTGCGGATAGTAAATCAGCTTTTTCAGCAGGGTTTGCATTTGCGACCGCTGTAAAAGCCTCAATCAGTCCCATAATCGTACCTAACAAACCAAGCAGAGTTGAGATATTTGAAAACAGGGCAACATAAGGTGTACGCTTTTCAAGTTGCGGAATAATTTCCATCATGCTTTCTTCCATTGCAATTTCAATATCATCACGTCGCCGGACTGAGCCCTGGCGTGCCAAACCCATATTTAGTAGCCTTGCAATGGTAGACGTATCATCGGCTATTAATTCTCGGGCTTTATCAAAGTCACCCTCTTCTAATAAAGGATGCACTTCGTCCCACACCTTTCTATTTGCACGGCGCACATTACCCAGCTTAACAAATCGTTCTATCGCTATAGCCAGACCAATTGCGAACACAATCAAAATTGGGTACATAAATGCACCACCGGTTTGGAAAAATCGCACCAGTGTTTCGATGAATTCCATTATGTTTTCCTCATTGTTTACATGCCCTACAAAAGCATATTTAATTATATAGAGTTTAGCACTGCAAATTCAAAGCGTCTTATATAACATTAAATCATACAGCAGTTTAAAATTTATTTTCACATTGTGCGGGCACCAGCTTTGTAGCACTCAGATGATAATTCAGCTAGATTTAGTTCACCATAAACATAACAAAATCACATAAAAAATTCATCAAAATCAAACAGCATCACAAAGCCAATTCATTATTAAATATTTTATGCTATCAATTACCCGACAACTCAGTGGCTTAATTCATAAAAATCCAGTTCCCGCATAAACACTTCTTTGTCAATCGGTCGCATTGAACTATCCAGCAGGCCAGAGGTTAAGCTTGAACGAACACCCACCTCCGAGTTCTTCCAGGGCACAATATAAAGTGATTTTGGTGCCTCTTTATTACCAATAATAGAAATACCAGACAATTCCTTAACAGCACTGTCCTTTTTAACATTCTTTTTAGACTGAGCTTTTTCCGGCTTATCTTCCGCACACACTGAAGGCACAAAAGAAATTAACATCGATATTAAGATAATTTTTTTAATAAATCCCATAATAGATTCCTTATTTAATTCTTTTGCTCACATCAGCAACCCATATCTTCATGGTTTTATTATCTGGCTGTAAACTTAAATAATGTTCATACTGTTTTAAAGCACAGGGTAAATCACGCATATACAACTCACAGAGAATGCCAAGATTTTTTACCACCGGCAAATAATCCGGATATTCAGTGAGGGCATTCGTATAGGCTTTTTTAGCATCACTGAATTGGCCTTTTTTTCGGTATAACAGCCCAAGCTGATTATTAGCTACTGGATTTGTCAGCTCAATATTTACTGCCATTAAAAAATATTCTTCAGCTTTTTTCTCATCACCTATTTTATTATAGGCCATCCCTAAATTGGTAAATGGTGCGGACACTCTTTTTTCAGTAGCGATTACCTTTTCCAGCAAAGCAATTGCCGCACTATACTCAGCCGCTTTTAAATGCACTAATGCGGCATTAAAATCATCCTCAACATCTGAATCAATATCAACAATTTGCACTTTCTGCTTGGCACCCTGATCAGATGGTTTAGTAGGTTCCATTACACATGACAGTAAGCTAGTTAGAGCTAAACATAAAACAATAAACCTAAGCATCTTCATATTCTGTCACCTCATCATTATATAAAGATATTAACTGTGATCGATTTTTATTTTTTTTAAAGCTATACCTGTCATTTAAAGATGAGGATGCCTGTTGACTTTCAGCTTCAGTGTTTGTTTCCTCTGTTTTATTATCGTCTTTATCTAAACTATCATTATTTGGATTTTCAAGATCAATTTTCTTCGTATCATTTACCGGTATCACTTCCTGTTTAACCGGAATAATGGTTTCAACAAACTGAACAGCTTCCTCGGGTTTGGCGTATCTGGCAGGCAATAAAACAGCTAGCTTTTCAATACTTTTATCAATCCATTTATTATAGATTCCCAAATCTAGCAGTTCCATATTTTTCTCATGTACACTTATAGCTTTTTCTTCAAATGGATATACCTGTTCTTCGAGCACCAGCTCATACTGCTCCATCTGATCTTCTGTTAAGTTATCAGGACGCTCAGAATTCATTAATGCACGACTAAAATGAAAATATATTTCAGCAATTTCATACGTTGCTGCCGCAGTAACGGACCCTACCTCATAATCCACTAGACGAGTCAGTGCATCAATCGCCGTCTTCATACGCTTTTTCTTTTTATTTAAATTTTTCTTAAAAGGCTTTGTCAGTTTTACCGCTTTAAAGCGTTTTATTGCTGGCTGAGCCAAAATCAACGATGCATTTGCAGCTAGATAACGGGTTCGATCACTCCGCTCCTTACCTGCCTTTAAATCAATAGCAACAATTAGCTGTAACTGTTTAGTATAGAGCTTTTTCTGATTATTCTGTTTGTAAATATTCGCAATCTTGTTACGCATCTCCAGTGAATACTCAACAGGTTTTGGAAAATATTTCACGTAACGTGTGTAAATTGATAAAGCCTTATCTGTATCTTTTGCTTTTTCATATAATTCAGCGGCCTGTTGCAGTGCTTCTCTGCGTACAGCGTCATCTTTTGATTCTTTTTCAATACGTTCAAATTCAGCCGCTGCGAGTAATAACTTACCATCTTCCTTATACACAATCGCCAGCTTTTTAGTGACATCTGGTAATAACTTATTCTTAGGATAATGCTTTCTGAACCCTTCTAATACCTCTGCTGCCTTAGCCCAGTCCTTTAAACTGATTAATGCAGCTGCGGCATCATATTCTGCTGTGGGCCTTATTTTTGAAGTGGGCGCAGCAACAGCTACCCGTAAAAAATGATTGGCTGCGGTTCGATGATCCTGCAACTTACGCGCCTGTTCGCCCTGCTTATAAATCGATGCGGCTAAATTTTCAATTAGCTTGTCTCTTTCTTTATCATTTTTTGGGGTCAGTTTTAAAACCTTACTGTATGCTGTTTCTGCATTAGCATATAAGGCCAGCTCGAATGATGAATGAGCAACAATTAACCATGAAGAACGAATATATTTTGGTTCGATATTGGGGTATTTCTCAATAACCCGACGACCAATTTTAATCGCCAGCGCGAAATCTCTGATTGCAAATAAATCGTCTGTTGCCGCAACCAGCACAACCGGCGCTTTTTTATGCTCAGGATAGGTTTCACCAAACTTTAATGAACTTCTAATAATTTCATGCTTTATTGTGTTTCGCTGCGACTGGTCAACTGTCTTTAAATATTCACGATATGCAAATACCGCTGCGTAACCCGCTTCAGAAGATTTTTTATGTTTATCATAATTATATGATGTACGTTCATATTCCAGTGCCGCATCTCTAAAGTCTTTATTTTCAAGTAGCAATTCAGCTAGCTGAAAATTAATTTCAGGCGCCTGTAAATCTTCCGGGAAGGAACTGAGGTATTCACGGTACCAGTGAATAGCCTCTTTAAAATTCTCTTTTCTATGCTTTCTCAAACGTCTGTTCTGGTACAACGCATGATAGTGATTTGCTAAATCGGTTAAATTCGATTTTAAGAACGCAACAACTTCAGGATAGGTGCTGATATCAAAGAATGTCCAGTAATTTGCCCTTAGCCCATAGGTTGTTGCAAAATTCTTTTTTGACTCTACAACCAGTTTAGGGAAACCACCCTTTAAATATATTTCAATAACCCGTATATGAAAATGTGGCGAAACTTTATTTAGAGGATTTCTTTCCACATACGCATTGTATGAATCAGCCGCATCGGCATAACGTCGTTTAGTTAAATAATATTCGCCTAAATGACTATATATACTTGCCTCATACTGCCTCGTACCATGAGTTTTAAAATATCTAATTACTTCAGAAGGGCCACCCAGATAAGAAAAGCTTAAGCTAATTACACGATAGGTATCGTCAATTCTCTTACGTTCAATTTTATCTGTTAACTGCTCAAAGTCATAACCAATTGAAATTTTATAATCAAGTAAAGCAATAAAGTCATTCAGGGCTTCTTCATATAAATCCTGCTTAAAGAATGCCCAACCCTGCTTATATAATGCCAGGTCATAAAATGCTGAACTTATTCCAAAATCTATTACAGCCTGATAAGCCTCCTCCGCATCAAGATATTTTTTACGCGTGAAAAAATATTCAGCACGACGGAATTGCGCCTCATCAATATGCCTTGAACTCGGATACTCTTTTACCAGACGGTTTAGCACCTTCATTGCTTTTTCAATTTCACCTATTTCCTCATAGGCTCGTGACAACTGATACAACACCTGATCATTACGAACATAATGCGGATACTTTATAAGCAGGCCTTTATATAATTCTATAGCCTCTTTTGCTCCAGCCGAAGCAAGATCTTCAGCCACTGTTTTATCCGCCGTTACAGCCGGATTTGTTTTTGTATTTTTTATGTCTGCTTTTTCTGTGGTCCTTTTTTCAAATTCTTTTTGTGACTCTTCAATATTAGCAATTGCCATTTCCTTACTTTCAACTTCCTTGTCAGTAGTGCTTTGCGTTGCTTTAGATTTTTCGATCTGCCTATTTTCACCCGCAGTTTGTGCGGCTGTTGTCGCCGAACCTGATGTTTGTGCCGTATCTGAGGGAGGCGTAAATGAATCTGTTGATTTTGTTACAACACTTTCATCATCACTGAACGAACCATATTCTTTTTCAACTTTTAAATCCGCCAAACGACGCAAAGCCTCCGGCGTCATTGCAGATTCCGGCGTTTCTTCCAGAAATTTTTGATAACTTTCCATTGCCTTGTCTAAACTTCCAGATATCTCAGCTTCTTTTAAATCAGGTTCAACTTCTTCAAGACTCGCCAAAGTCTGTTTATCGATTCCGCCAGCACAACTAATAAGTAAGAACAAAACACAAGCATAAAAAATAATATATTTTAGATAAGCTGAGCGCATTATTGCTCTACCTCTTTCGCGCTATTTTCAGTATCATCTACTGGTACTGCATCATTACTATCAACGTTGTTACTTTCCACATCATTAGTTTTTTGTGCCTCTTGTTTTCGTAATAATTTCTCCTGCTCAGCCTGTTTTAGTATTTTTTCTTCTTCCTTTTTCTGTTGCTTTTTTGTGGCTCGATCATAACTTTCTGCAAGCGCAAATCGTGCTTTAATCTGATACTCTTCCAACTGGTTACGTCGACGCTCCAGCTCATTTACTGCCATTGCCTCAATCAGACGCCCCTGTCGAGCCATAATACCATCAACCTTTACCAGTCTTGCCTGTATTTTGGTTTTCAACTGACGAATTGATATATCATAACCTTCATAACTTTGTGTTGCCGCTTGACGTGTTCGTACAAACGACTGGTAGGCTGTATTTAATTTTTCTATGTAAATATCCAGCGTTTGCATTTCTTTATATGCATGGGTTAAACGTTCATGATATGCGTTAGTTACCTGCCAGTGCAGTACACCTTTTAAACGTTTAATTCTTTGTCGAATTTCAGCAGTGTACTGTTTTGGATTATTTGATAAATATAAATCTATTTTTGCTAGCCTGTCCTGTATTCCACGCTCTTGTGCAGTTGCCAGATAATCCGGGCGACGCGCAATAACCATTGATTTTAAACGTTGATCAAGTCGGTCACGCTGCGACATACGTACACGAATCCGTGCATCGAGTACTTTAAATTGTTTTTCTATAATCGGCAGCAATGGTTCGTAGTATTGCCGTCTAAGTTCTATTAACTCAACATATACATCAAGTGATGCCAGCCAGTAAACAAGTCGTGCTCTAATCTCAGCAAGATCACGATAATTATGCAATGACTGTTGAAAATCATTTGATGCCATCAGCGACATGATATAACGTGTTTCCGGGGTTTCCTCCAGATCGCGTAAATTGTGTAGCCAATTTTTATCTCTTTCAGCATGTTTGTCTAAAACTACACTTAAAAATTTTCCTTCTCGCACACTCTTTATCGAGGCCTGTAATCTATCAATTTCACTACCAAAACTATCCATTGCTTTGCCATAAGATAATGCTGCCTGTCCGTAATAATTTAACTGCCCGTATGCATAAGGTACGGCGAGCATTGACTCCTGTACCGATTCATTGGTAATTTCACGCTTTTCCAAAATTCGCCAGGGGACTAATGCTTTTTTAAAATTGCCCATTGATACATTCACCCAACCCATACCAAGTAACGCCCTGTCAGCAAAAGGCCCATTGAGACGGACCCGACTGAAATACTGTTTGGCTAGTTCAGGCGAGCCTTTTTCCAACATTCTATTTGCCAGACTTAAATTGGCTTTATCTTTTAAGGCTAAAACACCTCTGTCATCACTTTCTATTTTTCCCATTTCGCTGAGTGTTGCAATGGCTTTTTCTTCTTCATCATTTTGAATATAGGCGATACCCAGGTTGTATAAAATAAAACCTTTATATTTTTCTTCTTTTTCAATTGATTTTAACAATTGAATTGCCGCAGTAAATTTACCTGTAGAAATATAAACCTGCGCGCGTAAATAAATTTCATCTACGCGTAAATCCTCAGCCATTTCACCGTGTATATTTTCTAAAATATCCAGTGCGTTACCTGGTGAATTTTTTCGGTAGTAAATTTGTGCCAGACGATAAGCTGCTTCGTTGCGAATTTTCTGATTTAAGCTCGATTCCATAATCGCTTTTATCGCACGACCTGCTCTTTGATGCATACGATAGGCTAACTCAAAACTACCGACTGAAAATTCAGCATGATTGAGATTCTGATTGAAAGGATCCAGCGACGGATTATCAAGCGCGTAAAACTGCCCTAACTCAGCATCGAGTTTAGTGATAGCATCGAAATGCTTATCCTGAAAAGCATAGAATAAAGATTCGCCATAGAAGATATCTTTAAGCTCGGGGGCTTTGTCTATGGTATTTTCAGCTAGTGCGTTAAATGCTAGCAGTAATATAAAAAGAAGTGATGTTATCCGAAACATTAATTAAAACTCTGGCTTTACCAGTCTTTAAACGCTAAACCCTGTTCACCAGCATCTGGGCCGCCAATTTTTATTTCAACAAACTTTGGGCCAACACCTTTTTTCAAAGTATAACTGGCGCTACGTTTCACCTCTCCACCACCAGCGGCTTTCGCAGTGTAACTGATAATAAGCTTATGCTCTCCGGTTCCGATGTTACCGGTATAAATTTTTTGCACACCTCCCTTCTGCATTGCTTCAAGCTCTCTATAAGTGTATAGGTGATAGGCCAGTACTTTATTTTCAAGTTTGATCTGTATTGCATCAAGGCGTAAATTTTCAGGATCAGCTAAAGACACAAATAAGGCGAACTGACTATTTGATGGGAAGAGTAATTTTTCTTCAAGCTGAAGTAATTCAGCGGTTAAATCGATGACATCTTTCTTTATGTCCTGTACCTGTTCATCGAGTCCTTTAATTTGCTCTTTCGTTACATCGGCTGCTGATAATGAAACCGGTGTCAGCAGCATTGCCAGTAAAAAAAATGATATTAATTTATACATAACACTTACCTGTTTCCAATCGCTGTTGATTTGAGCATAGTCCAGTAATAAATTCCGCCGAGTAACTCACATTTAAGACGGTTTTGTTCAGTATATATTATGATTTTATATATTTGAATCAAGTATTTATAGCATTTATTTGAGAAGTTGTCTTATATTTCAGGACTAAACGCTGCATTATATTGAATATTTGCAAAGATCAAACTTCATCCATTTTTTAAATGATCGATTATGATAAGAAATTTGAATTTTAAGATCTACACAATTATCTGTTGAATTCAACTACAGCTGGTTCTTTTTAACACTGTATTTAAGTAAAGCAGGTTAATTGTAAAAAACCCGGAAATCATGATAGATGTAATCTTTTATCTTTCAACTCTTGCTGGTTGTCTGCTATGCAGCATCTGTAATTTCATCAGCTGAACCTGACACCTACATAAAATACGTATTTTCAGGCAAAAAAAAGGGGCTAAATAGCCCCTTTTTTAACTAAAACAATGAAACATAATTAGGCTTCAGTTGCCTCGATTACCGCTTTCATGCTTAAACGAATTCGACCCTGACGATCAATTTCGAGCACTTTAACCTGAATCTTTTCACCTTCAGAAAGCTTGTCACTCACCTTCTCAACTCGCTCTTCGCAGATTTGTGAGATATGAACCAGGCCTTCTTTGTTTGGCAGAATACGTACAAAGGCACCAAAATCCATAATTTTAATAACTTCACCTTCGTAGACCTTGCCTACTTCAGCCTCCGCGGTGATCTGCTCAATACGCATCTTTGCCGCTTCCGCATTATCGAAGTCACTAGATGCAATTTTTACATTACCATCATCATCAATATCGATAGTCACGCCAGTTTCTTCAGTAATAGACTTAATGACTGCGCCGCCTTTACCGATAACATCACGAATTTTCTCAGGGTTAATCTTCATGGTCAGGTATCGAGGTGCATAATGCGACATTTCAGTGCTTGGCTCAGAAATTACCTTATTCATTTCACCTAGAATAAACATTCTGCCGGCTTTCGCCTGTTCTAACGCTTTTTCCATAATTTCTTTAGTAATACCGGTGATTTTAATATCCATTTGCAGCGCGTTGACACCGTTTGCTGTACCGGCTACTTTAAAATCCATGTCGCCTAAATGATCTTCATCACCGAGAATATCACTTAATACAGCGTAGTTTTCACCTTCTTTAACCAGACCCATCGCAATACCTGCGATTGGCGCTTTAACCGGAACACCCGCATCCATGAGCGCTAAAGAGGTACCACAAACTGAGGCCATTGAGCTTGAACCGTTTGATTCAGTGATTTCAGATACAACACGAATGGAATATGGGAAATCTTCAGTGGTTGGCATACACGCTAAAACACCACGCTTTGCTAAGCGACCGTGGCCAATTTCACGACGACCCGGCGTACCCACACGACCCGCTTCACCCACTGAGAATGGAGGAAAATTGTAGTGCAGCATAAAGCTGTCCGTCATCGTGCCTTCTAAAGCATCAATTTTTTGAGCATCACGTGATGTGCCTAGTGTAGTGACCACTATCGCCTGGGTTTCACCACGTGTAAATAATGCTGAGCCGTGTGTGCGTGGAAGCACACCTGTACGTACGCTAATTGCACGCACATCATCAACATTACGACCATCAATACGTTTTTCACCCGCAATAATGCGGCCACGTACAATGGATTTTTCTACTTTACTGAATGCGCCCTTAACTTCATCTTTACTGAAGCCATCGTCAGATACGAGTTTTTCAACCGCCGCATCGCGCACTTTATCAACTGCAGCGTAACGCTCCAGTTTTTCAGAAATTTGATAAGCTGTTGTTAAATCAGCAGAAACTGCATCAGTTACCTGCTTGATTAAATCTTCGTTAACTTCAGGTGGTGTCCACTCCATTGCTGGGGTGCCCACTTCTGCAGCTAATTCTTTGATCGAGCTAATCACAATCTGCGACTTCTCGTGACCGAACATAACCGCATTCAGCATCACTTCTTCAGAAAGCTGGTCGGCCTCTGATTCCACCATTAATACGGCATCATCAGTACCTGCAACCACTAAATCTAGCTGGGATTCAGCTAACTGGCTGTAAGTCGGGTTTAAGATATACTCGCCATCTTTGTAGCCAACGCGGCACGCACCAACTGGGCCAGCGAACGGAGCACCGGAGATAGCTAACGCAGCTGAAGTACCAATCAGCGCAGCAATATCGGGATCTATTTCAGGGTTAAGTGACATTACTGTACAGATAACCTGAACTTCTGAGGTATAACCTTTAGGGAATAAAGGACGGATAGGTCTGTCGATGAGGCGACTGGTCAGCGTTTCTTTTTCTGATGGACGACCTTCCCGCTTGAAGAAGCTACCTGGTATTTTACCGGCAGCATATGAACGCTCCTGATAGTTTACCGTTAACGGGAAAAAATCCCTGGGCTCTCCACCCTTTACAGCTACAGCGGTACATTGAACTACTGTACCATCCATATCTACCATAACCGCACCTGAAGCCTGACGAGCAATCTCGCCGGTTTCGATAGTTACATTATGATCCCCAAATTGAAACGATTTTTTAATTGCTGTCACAGGTTATACCCTATTTGTCTATTTTAATTTGCTTAACGTTAACGGCGTAGACCAAGATTTGCAATCAGATCTTTATAACGATCGGTATTTTTTGATTTTAAGTAATCAAGTAATTTACGACGCTGATTTACCATGCGTAGCAGACCACGACGAGAGTGGTGATCCTGCTTGTTTACTTTAAAGTGCTCTGTAAGCTGAACAATACGTGAAGTTAACAGGGCAACCTGTACTTCCGGTGAACCGGTATCGCCTTCAGCGCGTGCATATTTAGATACTACTTCAGCCTTAGCTGTAGCTGTCATTGACATTGTCAAAACTCCTGACTTGTGTGTGCCTCAAAAATTGAAGCGGGATTTTATCATGGTTTAGCGGTACGACAAAAGCTTTTGTGCGTTAAAGCTAGATTATTCAGGGGATTAGCCCTGATATTTATAGCGTAGATACCTATTACACCTTCATGGTCCATCTTCCTCGAGCAAAGGCCGCGTTTTTTGCGCCCTGTCCCCTGTTGTGATTCCGATCAGATTGGCAGGGTGATGTATGACTCTGTACTACTTTTGGTGGTCTCAATCAGGGGACGGTGCGCAAAAAGCAGCGGTCCATCCCCGAGGGATAAGTGCCATAGCAGTGCAATTACAAGTTCATCATACGCTTCGGCGCCACTCTGCCATCATCCGAAATATTGCCTAAACCAATAAACACACCATCCGCATAAATCCGCACCAATCCCTCGGTGGGTGCCCGTGCAATCTGCACCGGCTGTCCCAGCTTGATGTAATAAGCACTGTCCGCATCCAGCTCAACAATCGGCCAGTCATCGATACCGCTATCCAGTTCCAACATGGTTTCATCCAGTGCCTCAAAACCCTGCTCGGCAATTTCCACCAGTTCATCCAGCGTATACATCTGAGATTGATACGGCCCCACCGATGTACGCCTTAATTCGGTGACATAAGCACCGCAACCCAGCAATTCACCTAAATCTTCACACAGGGTGCGCACATAAGTGCCTTTTGAGCAACGGGCAGTTAATTCGACTTCGCCATTTTCAAACGAAATGATATCCAACGAATGAATTGTCACCGGTCGTGCCTTACGCTCAACCTCAATACCCTGGCGAGCCAGATCATATAATCGTTGACCATCTTTTTTCAATGCCGAATACATCGGTGGCACCTGCATAATATCACCGGTTAGTTTGGGTAAATGTTTTTCGATATCAGCTAAAAGAATATGCTCGTAAGGGCGGGACTGTAACACCTCACCTTCCGCATCACCGGTGGCGGTTTTTTCCCCCAGCTTACACTTGAATTGGTAGGTTTTATCCGCATCAAGTAAAAATGCAGAGACCTTGGTTGCTTCGCCCAGACAGATTGGCAACATGCCGGTAGCTAACGGATCAAGGCTGCCTGTATGGCCGGCCTTGTTAGCATCGAATAAGCGTTTTACGCGCTGTAATGCATGATTGGATGATAGCTTTAGTGGCTTATCAAGAAGTACCACGCCGTGAACTTTACGACCTTTGTTTTTACGACCCATAAAGATAAAAACCTGAAACGATTTTCACTACTTCGTCATTCCCGAATGCTTGTGTCGGGAATCTAGTGACTTTGTTGACTTAAAGACGCTGGACCCCCGACACAAGCTTTCGGGGATAACAGATCATTACATAATATTAATTTTCTGAAGAATCAGAATCCGCATCACTAGAACGCGCCTTAGCAATTAACGATTCCATTGAAGTGCCACGCTGAATACTCTCGTCATAAACAAACTTCAAACCCGGCACAATGCGCGAACGAATACGCTTGCCCAGTTCACGACGAATAAAACCGGTGGCTTTATTCAAGCCCTCTTCCGCCTGTTCACGCTCATCGTCATTCAACACAGTGAAATAAACCACCGCATTACTTAAATCTCGACTGACCTTAACCGCCGTAAAAGACACCCAGCTTACCCGTGGGTCTTTTATTTCATCACGCACCAGCTCAGCAAGCTCTCGGCGAACTTGTTCGGCCATACGTTGTGATCGGGAGTATTCTTTTGGCATTAATAAACTTCTGTTTGTTTGCTTTTTAAGAACAAAAACCTTTTACCGTAAATAAAAGCAAAAGCTATTAATTATTGTTTTATGTGCTGTAGACACATAAAACAACAGCATTTGCGTTTATTCGCGTTCATTTGCGGTAAATCTTTTGCTTTTAAATCTATAAAATACGCTCGACTTCAACGCGTTCAAAGACTTCTATCTGATCGCCAACTTTGACGTCATTATAGTTCTTCACTCCGATACCACATTCCGTACCACTCTTAACCTCTTCCACCGCATCTTTAAAGCGACGCAATGATTCAAGCTCACCTTCGTATATCACTACGTTTTCACGCAGCACACGAATCGGCTGGTCTTTCTTGATGGTACCTTCGGTTACAATTGAACCGGCAATTAAGCCAAACTTTGGCGACTTAAATATATCTTTAACTTCTGCCAGGCCAATAATGTCTTCACGATATTTCGCATCCAGCATACCGGTAAGTGCGGATCGAACATCATCGATTAAATCGTAAATAACACTGTAGTAGCGCATATCTACGCCGCGCTCCGCCACTGATTTTCTAGCCGCCGCATCGGCACGCACATTAAACCCAAACACAACCGCGTTGGATGCTGCCGCCAGGCTGATATCCGTGTCGTTAATGCCACCCACACCGGAACCAACGATCGCTACATCCACTTCGTCATTATCCGCTGCCAGTTTCATTAGTGAGTCTTTAATGGCTTCCAGGCTGCCCTGTACATCGGCCTTCAATAAAATATTAAGATATTTCACTTCGCCTTTGCCCAGATTGGTAAATAACGAATCTAGCTTCGCCTGCTGTTGCGCCGCAAACTTAACATCGCGCACTTTATGGCTTCGATTCTCTGCCAGCTCACGGGCAGTTTTCTCATCATTCATTACCTGAATCTGATCACCTGCACCCGGCGTGCCGGACAGACCCAGCACAACCACAGGAATTGATGGACCGGCCTTATCAACCTGTCGACCATTTTCATCGAACATCGCACGTACCCGACCATATTCCTGACCGGCCAGTAAGATATCACCTTTATTCAATGTTCCTCGCTGTACCAGCACAGTAGTCATAACACCACGGCCTTTATCCAGCGTGGCCTCTATAACTATGCCCTGTGCCGGGCCTTTCGCCGGTGCTTTGTATTCCATCACTTCTGCGGTCAGGTTTATCGCGTCTAATAACGCATCTATGCCTTCACCGGTTTTTGCGGAAACATTCACGAACATGTTTTCACCGCCCCAGTCATCGGGAATAACTTCATGGCTGCCGAGTTCGGTTTTAACACGATCCGGATCCGCATCTTCTTTATCTACTTTATTGACCGCTACAATCAATGGCACACCAGCTGCCTTTGAGTGTTGAATCGCTTCGATAGTTTGTGGCATTACGCCATCATCTGCAGCCACAACCAGAATAACAATATCCGTTGCCTGAGCACCGCGAGCACGCATTGAAGTAAATGCCGCGTGGCCTGGTGTATCTAAAAACGTGATAATGCCCTTGTCGGTTTCAACATGATAGGCACCAATGTGCTGAGTAATACCTCCAGCTTCACCGGATGCCACTTTAGCTTCACGAATATAATCCAGTAACGAAGTTTTACCATGGTCAACATGACCCATAATAGTGACCACTGGCGGACGATTCTGCTCATCGTGTAACTCGTCCCCTGCAGTTGCCAGCAGGTTATTTTCACGATCATCTGCTGATGATGCAATGGCTTTATGCCCAAGCTCCTCAACAATCAGTATTGCGGTATCCTGATCAATAACCTGATTGATAGTGGCCATAACTCCCATTGACATCATGGTCTTAATCATCTCACCCGCTTTCATTGACATCTTGATGGCCAGGTCTGAAACTTTAATGGTTTCAGGCACATCAACTTCATAAACGATTTTTTCTACGGGCTTTTCAAATGCATGCTTGGCTTCCGCATTCTGTGCAGCCAGCACTTTACGGCTGGTTTTCTTACCACGGCCTTTTTTACCAGAAGCTACATGCAGTTCTTTACGGCCATAGCGAGTGTCACTCCCTTTGCCTTTTGCCGCTGGTTTCTGTGTGCTCTTACGGTCACGATCATCAGTACCAGAAGAAGGTTTGCTCGCATCAGCCTTCGCCGCATCACGCGCTTTTGCTTCTGCAACCACCTTTGCCTGCTGCTCTGCTTCTATACGCGCCTTTACTTCCGCTTCTTTTTTGGCTATTTCATCTTCTTCGCGTTGTTTGGCAGCTTCCTTTGATTTCTCAATTGCCGCGGTTTCCGCTTCTGCTCGTTCCGCTTCACGCGCTTCTTTTTCTGCCAGTAGACGCTGAATATCGGCCTTTTCTTTTTCTTTTGCGTCGTCTACCGAATCTGCCTCACCAAGCTTGGAAATGCTGCGTTTTTTACGTATCTCAACATTAACCGCCTTGCTACCACCGCTTTTCAGAGACGCGGTTGATTTGCGCTTAAGGGTTATTTTACCCTTGCTCGCTGCCGAATCTGCTTTCTTGCCATGGCTGCTGCGCAGGTGATCGAGCAATTTAAACTTCTGCTCATCGGTAATTTCCGAGTCTGCACCCGAAACTTCAATGCCTGCATCTTTTAATTGCTCTAAAAGTCGCTCAACCGTAGCACCTACGACTTCGGAGAGCTGTTTTACTGTAACTTGTGACATATTTTGTCCTCCCCAGGGCTACTGGTTTGCCTCTTCTTCATTTTCAAACCAGGGAGCGCGTGCGGTCATAATTAACGCACTGGCACTCTCTTCAGACATTTCTTCTATTTCCTGCAGTTCATCGATGGCCAGCTCTGCTAAATCTTCCATCGTACAAACCCCTTTCGATGCCAGCTTGTTAGCCAGATCTTTATTCATGCCATCCATTTCTAGCAGATCCGGCTGCGGCTCATCGACTGACTCCTCCTGAGAAATCGCTTTCATCAGTAAAGAATCACGAGCACGGCCCCGGAGCTCTTCAACAATATCTTCATCAAATTCTTCGATGCTTAAAAACTCACTTTCAGGCACATAGGCCACCTCTTCAATGCTGGAGAACCCCTCAGCAGCAAGAATGGTCGCTACATCTTCATCCACATCCAGCTGTTCCATAAATAACTCAACCAGAACCTTGCCTTCCGTTTCGGATTTTTCATCCATATCTTCAGTGGACATAATATTCAAATTCCAGCCGGTTAACTGGCTGGCCATACGAATATTCTGTCCGCCTTTACCAATGGCCTGGGATAATTTTTCATCTTCGACCGCCACGTCCATTGAGTGAGCATCTTCATCCACTACAATCGACAGTACTTCTGCCGGTGACATTGCATTAATCACAAACTGCGCAGGGTTGTCATCCCACAGAATAATATCAACTCGCTCACCCGCCAGTTCATTGGTCACAGATTGAACGCGCGAACCACGCATACCCACACAGGCACCAACGGGATCCATACGAGGGTCATTGGATTTGACCGCAATTTTTGCGCGTGAACCCGGATCGCGAGCGCCGGAAATAATTTCAATTAAGTCTTGCCCCACTTCCGGTACTTCCAGCTTAAATAGCTCAACTAGAAATTCCGGTGCGGTACGGCTAATAAATAGCTGCGGGCCTCGGGCCTCTGAGCGCACTTCCTTTAGGTAGCCACGTAAACGGTCACCCGGACGAACAGCCTCACGGGGAATCACGTCTTCACGGGGAACAAAACCTTCTACATTATCACCCAGATCCAGGTAAATATTACCACGCTCGACACGCTTAACCGTACCCATAATCAGCTCGCCTTCGCGATCTTTAAAGGCCTCTACTACGCGGGCTCGCTCAGCTTCGCGCACCTTCTGCACAATAACCTGCTTGGCAGTTTGTGCAGCTATTCGGCCAAATTCTACCGATTCAATTTCTTCTTCAACGAATTCACCGAGCTGAATATCAGGCTCATCAATTTGAGCCGCTTCCAGGGTAATTTGTTTTAATGGGAACTCCAGACCTCCGGTTTCTTGCTCTTCAGCCACTTCCCAGCGACGGAAAGTTTCATAGGCACCGGTTTCACGATCAATCGACACGCGAACATCAATATCTTTGCCCTGCTTCTTACGACTGGCCGTAGCTAATGCGATTTCAATCGCCTCGAAAATGAGTTCCTTCTCGACCGCTTTCTCATTTGAGACCGCATCTACTACGTAAAGAATTTCTTTATTCATGTCTGGCTCCAAAAACCAAAAATCCTTCTGAGGCTATTCAGCTTACCTCTAGAATCCGCCATTTCTTCGTTAGAAAATGAACACATACATGAGTATGCTTACATTTTCCGCCTCGAAATGACGAATTCTAGAGGCAACCTGAACAGCCTCAGATTAAAATTAAACTACTTACTGCACTTTAAACGGGTGCAACGTTGACTTATTAGCCTGTCTCTAAATCCGCCATTTCTTCGTTGGAAAATGGACGCATACATTTGTATGCTTACATTTTCCGCCTCGAACTGACGAACTTTAAAGGCAACCTGATAAGCCTCAGATTTAAATTAAACTACTTTATGCACTATAAAATAAGTGCAACTTTGACTTATCTGCTTACTTCTAAAATTCCTATTTCTTTGTTGGAAAATGGGCACATACATTCGTATGCTTACATTTTCCGCCTCAAAATGACGAATTCTAGAGGCAACCTGAACAGCCTCAGATTAATATCAAAAATACTCACTGCACTTTAAACAGGTGCAACTTTATTTATTCAAACCGGGCAACACTTACAAACTTAAAATTGCGGAACAATCCGCGCTTTATCAATACTGCTTAACGCCAGGTAATGAGTCTCACCATCCATTTCAAGAATGACTTCCTCGTTTTCTATACCTTTTAACTTACCGGTGAAATTACGCTGTCCCTCAAGTGTGGGCACAGTTAATTTAATTTTTACTGTAGAGCCTGCAAAGCGCTCAAAATCCGCTACTTTACGTAATGGTCGATCCATGCCCGGCGATGAAATTTCTAAATTAAACTGCCCCGGGATAGGGTCTTCAACATCCAGCACACTGCTTATCTGATGGCTTACGGTCGTGCAATCATCGAGAACAATGCCATTGGGGCCATCAATGTAAATGCGTAGTAATCCATCTGTAGGGTGTGGGCGATAATCTATATCCACCACCTCATATCCCATGCCTTCTACTACCGGCTCGATTAATGACCAGATGTCGCTCACGCCTGATGGATCTCCAATTATTGATGCAACGAAACACAGGAATTTTACTCCTGTATGAAGCCACAAAAAAGGCCCCGATATACGGAGCCTTTTTTATTATACAGAATAGCGGGTGGCTTTTGCCACCTGCTACTTTAAGTCGGTTTATACACTAAAACCCGACATGGATTTGGTAGCGGGCAGAATTAAGATCTACAACCTTCCCATGGGTAATAACACACATGAGACCGACTACTCGTCGGGCTCATAAACCGAAGCCCTTCTCGGAACTAAACTTTATGAACCTGACATAAATTTGGTAGCGGGGGCAGGATTTGAACCTGCTACCTTCCCATGGGTAATAACACACATGAGACCGACTACTCGTCGGGCTCATAACCCGAAGTCTCTGGCGGACTAAAAATTATGAACCTGATATAAATTTGGTAGCGGGGGCAGGATTTGAACCTACGACCTTCGGGTTATGAGCCCGACGAGCTGCCAGACTGCTCCACCCCGCATCAACTTGGTGCGAATAGTACAGATATCAAAGACTTATTGCAAGATAAAATAAAGGTTGATTTGCACATAGATTAAATATGCCCGGCAAAATAGTAAATCTGCCACTAGAATATGACATATGAATAAAATACTCCCCCCCATTCTATTCACTCTACTGTTTTGCCCGCTTCGGTCGCAGGGAGAAAGCTACAATTTATCTAGTGGCAAAAACAACTTAATTCAATCCATTTCGGCCACTATATTAGTTAAAGCCTATGAAAGAATTGATATTGAAATAAAACCTGTTTTTCTCAACCTGCAAGATTCATTACAGCAATCCAATGCTGGAATTACAGATGGGGAAGTCGCACGGGTTAGTACGATAACAAAATTTACACCTAACTTAAGAAAGGTTCCGGTTCCTATTATGTTTCTGGACGCGGTGGCTTTTAGTAAAAATACGTCTATCAAAATCAATGATTGGGATGACTTGCGTAACTACAAATTCACCATTGTGAAAGGTGTTAAATTTATAGAGACAGCAACCAAACAATACGAGCGCAGGGAAGCAAAAAATTATTTAGAAGCATTAGAACTATTACAGTCAGGTAAAACTGAAATCGTAGTGACATCCAAAATTGCTTTTGTTAATTTAATCTACAGTAAAAAATACCACAATATAAAAGCCGTTAGTGAATCTCTTAAAAGACTTCAGCTTTATCACTTTGTGCACAAGAAAAACAGTCGGTTAATACCGATAATTACACCAGTATTACAAGGCATGCTGGATAGTGGTGAGTTAGCACATATTAGAAAAGCTCAGATAATTAAGGCCACTAAAAAATTCTCACCCAATGAAAGCATGAAAAGCACCAATAAAAGCTGATATACTAATGCCAGCTAAATTAAAGTCAGATTGTTAAATGAAAAAACTCCTCCTCCTTCTCATGTTCCCTCTTATACTACACGCTGAAAGTTATACTTTTTCAGGTGGTAAAAATAATCTGGCGCATATAATTGCAGCTGATATTTTAATTAAAGCCTATTCTAAAGCAGGAATAACAATCACACCTGAATTTATGAATTTATCTGATGCACTGGAGCAATCTAATGCAGGCATCACAGATGGCGAACTTGCCCGAATAGATAAAATATCAGCGCTTTATCCCAATCTAAAAAAAGTTCCAGTAGCCATAAGTTCTGTGGAGGCAATAGCTTTCAGCAAAAACACATCACTATGGATAAATAAATGGGAGGATTTGCATGATTACGATGTAACGATTATAAAAGGTGCAAATTTTATAGAAACCGCTATGCACGATATAAATCATCGTGTCGTCGATACTTTCAAAGAAGCACTGACACTATTGTATGAGGATAAGACCCAAATAATTGTCACGCCAAAACTGGCAAGTCTTAATATTATTTACCAGAAAAAATATCGCGACATTAAACCCATTAGCGCCTCACTTAAGACACTACAGCTATTCCACTTTGTAAATAGAAAAAACACTCATCTTATTCCCATCATCACACCCATACTTCAAAAAATGCATGATAATGGCAGTATAGAATTTATAAAAAAAACGCGTTTAATGAAAGAGATTATGAAGCTTCCTGAAAGATAAAGACTTAGCTGGAAAAATTAGCGAAAAAAATAAGCAAGAAATATTTTACGGGCCACCTACACAATCGATCCCAGAACCATTAGCACAGTTAAAGACACTTAATTACTAACACAGAAAATCGTATAGGCTTTGATCAAGCCCGGCGAAACACTTTTTAAAACAAACAAAAAACTCTACTATAAGATCTTAAAAAACATACTAAGCAAATGTTGCTACACATAACCCCATTAGAGCGGCAGGGTATAAACCTAAAAGCAGCACCGATAAACCATTCGCACTCAGTACAATTTGCATATCACGCCCGCAGTTAATTTCACTTTTATCTTCTGCATCATCGAAGTACATTAGCTTTATGATACGCAGGTAGTAGAAAATACCCACGATAGAAAAGAATACAGCAACCAGTGCCAACCATAGCATGTCAATATTCACAACGGCTTTCAACACCGCAAGCTTTGCCCAGAAACCAACCGTGGGTGGAACCCCTGCCATTGAGAAAATAATAATCAACATCATAAATGCAAACCAGGGACTGCGTTGATTTAAGCCTTTTAAATCACTAATGTTATCCGCCTCAAAACCTTTGCGGGTTAACAGGATGATCACGCCAAAACCGCCCAGAGACATTAGCGCATACGTTAAGGTATAAAACATGGCAGCTGAATAGCCTTCCTGATTACCCGCAATTAAACCAAGCAGAATAAAACCTACATGAGAAATAGTTGAATATGCCAGTAAGCGTTTTAAATTTGTTTGTGCGATGGCAATTACATTACCAACAATCATCGAAAGCACTGCCAGTATCACCAGCATACCTTGCCAGTCTGCCTGTAAACTTCCCATGCTTTCTGCAAGTATACGAATAAACATGGCAAAGCCAGCAATTTTTGGTGCGCTAGCAATATAGCTGGTTACTGTAGTTGGAGAGCCATGATAAACATCCGGTATCCACATATGAAATGGTACCGCACCGAGTTTAAATGACAGACCTATCACCATAAATACCAGACCAAAAATCAGCACGATGTTATCGCCCTTCATCTGATCAACCGCAATTGCAACTTCTACAATATTTAATGAACCGGTCATGCCATATACCATCGACATTCCGTATAACAACATCCCCGAGGCGATAGCACCCAGCACAAAATATTTCATTGCAGCTTCTGCGGCATTCGGGTTGTCACGGTCAAATGCCACCATTGCATATAATGACAATGAGAGCAGCTCCAGGCCAAGATAAATAGACAGATAATGATTCGCTGAAATCATCACCATCATACCAAGCAAACCAAACAGGCCTAGTACATAAAACTCGCCTTTAAAAATATTGCGATCCTGTAGGTAACGGCGTGAGTATACAAACACTACTGCCACCAATAACACTACCGCAAATTTTAAAATAGTCGAAAGCAGGTCATTTACAAACAGACCATTAAAAGCCAGCTCCCGTGTCCAGAGTTCACCATCAGCCGGACCTTGCTGTGCAATTAAAACCAGCGTTACAACTAAACCTAACTGGGATAACATATAGGTGAAATTACGACTTTCATCTTTCAGATAGACATCAACAACCAACACAGTACATGCCAGAGCCAGTAAAAACATCTCCGGTAAAGCAATGGAAAAATTAAGCATTTCTAGTGTCATTATTAATATCTCTAATTAAATTCTGTAATAACGCGTTAAGGCAGTTTTGATTGCGCAACATGTTGTAATAAATTTTCAACTGATGCATGCATCACATCTACCAGTGGTGCAGGATATAAACCCAGCCCCAAAACCGCTACTGCTAAAATTGACATAATTAAAAGCTCACGGCTGTTTAAATCCTGTAGAGCTTTTACTTTATCGTTTTTAACTTCACCGTAAAAAACACGTTTCACCATCCACAAAGTATATGCAGCACCTAAAATCAAAGTGGTTGCTGCAAGAAATGCAATCCAGAAATTGGCTTTGAAAGCTGCAAGAATAATCATAAACTCGCCGACAAATCCGGAGGTGCCCGGCAAGCCTGCATTCGACATAGCAAAGAAAACAGCAAAGGCTGCAAATATCGGCATTGTATTTACCACACCGCCATAATCCAGAATTTCACGACTGTGCATACGATCATATAAAACGCCTATCATCAGGAACATGGCACCGGAAATAAAACCATGTGATACCATTTGCACCATCGCACCTTCCAATGCTAATGCGGAACCGGATACACTGTTATCCAGTAACGCTCCTTCTGCGGGAGAGCCGATTTTGAAAACAAGAAATAATGCCAGCGTTACAAAACCCATGTGAGCAATTGAGGAATAGGCAACAAGTTTTTTCATGTCGCTTTGTACAAGCGCCACAAATCCAATGTACACGACTGCAATTAATGACATCGCAATTATCAACCAGTCTAATGACGCGCTGGCATCCGGTGTTATTGGTAATGTGAATCGAATGAAACCATAACCACCAATTTTCAGCATAATCGCAGCAAGTATTACGGAGCCACCAGTGGGTGCTTCGACGTGCGCATCCGGTAACCAGGTATGCACCGGCCACATGGGCACTTTCACGGCAAAGGCGGCAAGGAAGGCGAAGAAAATTAAGGTTTGTGCTGTCATATCCAGCTTCAGATTATGTAAATCTAAAATTGCAAAACTGCCAGACTGGTAGTACATATAGATCATAGCCACCAGCATAAACACGGAACCGAAAAAGGTATAAATAAAGAACTTAATGGTTGCGTAAACCCGGTTAGGGCCGCCCCACACGCCGATAATTATAAACATCGGAATTAGCATCGCTTCCCAGAACACATAAAAAAACATGGAATCGAGTGCGGCGAACACACCGTTCATTAAACCTTCCATAATTAAAAAGGCAGCCATATATTGAGAGGCGCGTTTTTGTATTACTTCCCAACCCGCGAGTATGACCAGTATTGTGGTGAAGGTTGTCAAAACAATTAATGGCATGGATAAGCCATCAACACCCAGATGATAATATATATTGAAATCAGATATCCAGGCGAAGCGTTCTTCGAACTGCATTGCAGCGGTTGAACTGTCGAAGTTAGTGTACAAACCCAGACTTAAAACAAAGGTAACAATCGAAATAATTAGTGCCAGTCGACGCGCACCTTCTGAGCTACCTTTATCGCCGGATAACAACACAGCTGTGCCGCCAATAATGGGCAGCCAGACGACCAGACTAAGGAGGGGCCAATCTGCAAACATTATGATTTAATCCTGATGTTATTTTTCATTATAAATTTATTCACTGGTTTATTTTCAAGCCGCTGTGTTGGCAAATAAATATAACAGCCCAACCAGCCCTAGAATCATTGCAAACGCATAGTGATACAACATACCGGTTTGCACATGACGCACTACACTGGCAAACCAGCCAACGACTTTCGCAGAACCATTAATAATCAACCCATCGATTAAGGCGATATCTCCAACTTTCCAGAAGCCTTTACCCAGTGCACGACCACCATCACAAAATATTTTTACGTAAAGCTCATCCATCCAGTATTTTTTATCCAGCATTTTATAGATAAAAGAAAACTTCTGGCGGGTGTTATCAGCAATCTGTGGATTTTTCATATAGATATACCAGGCCGAACCTACACCCGTCATCGCCAATACAAACGGCCATGAAGCTATGCCGTGTTGTATCATTCCCCATTGCCCTGTGTAATGCGCACCAACATGTTCAAGCACGTTATGACTTTCTTTTACAAAAATTACGTCTTTAAAATAGTCTCCAAATAGTATTGGCTCAATGGTCATCCAGCCAATAACGACTGAGAAAAATGCCAATACGATTAATGGCACAGTGACCACCCATGGTGTTTCATGCAAATGCTCTTTGGTGTGCTGATCCATTCTTTCTTTACCGTGAAAAACCAGGAAGTACATACGGAAAGAATAAAAAGCGGTAACAAATACGCCCGCCAAAACCATTAAATAAACCATACCTGCACCGGGCAGATTCGACTCACCCACTGCAAGAATAATCGAATCTTTTGAGAAGAAACCGGAAAAACCAGGGAACCCAATTAATGCCAGCGAACCAATTAATGAGGTAATCCAGGTGATCGGCATATACTTTCTTAAACCACCCATCTTGCGCATATCCTGTTCATGGTGCATCGCAATAATAACTGAACCCGCTGCTAAAAATAGCAGCGCCTTAAAAAATGCGTGGGTCATTAAATGAAACACACCTGCGGAGTATGCGGATACACCCAACGCTACAGTCATATAACCTAACTGGGATAAAGTTGAATAGGCAACGACACGCTTGATATCATTTTGCACAATGCCAATCAGCCCCATAAACAACGCAGTGATAGCACCAATAATCATCACAAAGGCCAGTGCTGTTTCTGAGTACTCAAATATTGGCGACATACGTGCCACCATAAAAATACCTGCAGTAACCATGGTAGCCGCGTGAATTAATGCGGAGATAGGCGTAGGGCCTTCCATTGAATCGGGCAGCCAGACATGCAGTGGAAACTGTGCCGACTTACCCATGGCACCCACAAATAATAAAATACAGATGACGGTTATTACCGACCATTGCTGATCACCCATTATATTAATCGTTTGATTTGCAATACCAGGCACTGCTTCAAAAACGTCTTTATAATCTAAACTGCCCGTATACATCACGACCGCCGCAATACCTAATATAAAACCGAAGTCACCTACCCGGTTCACTAAAAAGGCTTTCAAGTTTGCGTAAATGGCGGTTTCTCTTTTGTACCAGAAACCAATTAATAAATAGGAAACTAAACCCACTGCTTCCCAGCCGAAAAATAGCTGTAAAAAGTTATTCGACATAACCAGCATCAGCATGGAAAACGTAAACAGTGAAATATAACTGAAGAAGCGCTGATAACCCGGATCATCATGCATATAACCAATCGTGTACAAATGCACCATTAATGATACACCAGTCACAACACACAACATCATCACTGTCAGTTGGTCAATTAAAAAACCCACTTCAAACTTTAAACCGTCGCTCACCATCCAGGTATAAACCGTCTGGTTATAAACATCACCACCTTCAAGCACAATGTGATTAAAAGCTAACAGCGATAATATAAATGAAACAGCAACACCGCCAATCGTAACCGTGTGAGCACCGGAGCGACCAATGACCTTGCCGAAAAAGCCGGCAATAATGGCACCGAATAATGATGCCAGAGGAATTGCCAGATAAATTTGTTCCATGCTCATCTTTTTAACCCTTTAGCGATTGCAGCTCAGACACATTAATGGTCTGGCGGTTACGGAACACGACCACAAGAATCGCAAGACCAATTGCTGCTTCTGCGGCGGCAACTGTGAGAATAAAGAAAACAAAAACCTGCCCAGCACTGTCACCCAGAAAATGAGAAAAAGCGATAAAATTAATATTCACCGCCAGCAGCATTAATTCAATGCACATTAAAAGCACAATGACATTTTTACGATTAATAAAAATACCGGCAATACTAATAGCAAACATAATAGCGCCAAGAATAAGGTAGCTGGATAATGGGATCATTGACTATCCTCCGAATGCATGCCTTCCGACTTCATTTTCACAATGCGTAAACGATCTTCTTTTAAAACTTTCATCTGCTCACCCGGCTTCTGGTATCGGGTGTTAGGGCGGCGGCGCATAGTTAAGACGATGGCAGCAACTATAGCTACCAGTAAGATTACCGAAGCTAATTCAAACGCATAAACATATTGCGTATAAAGTATTCGACCTAATTCTTTGGTGTTGCTGTAGTCTGCCCCATGGGGTTCAGGCAGTGCAAATGCCTCTAAACCAAAATTTTCAGGCCCAACCACCAGAATCATTTGTACGATTAATAAAATCGCAATAGCAACTCCAAATGGTGCGTAGCGCATTAAGCCTTCACGCATACGAGTGATATTGATATCCAGCATCATCACCACAAACAGGAACAACACCATTACCGCGCCCACATAAACCAGCACCAGGGTGATCGCTAAAAACTCAGCCTCCAGTAATAACCAGATTGCGGAGGTGGCAAAAAAAGCCAGCACTAAAAACAACGCTGAGTGCACGGGGTTACGTGCACTAACCACGCCCAATGCAGCCACTACCATTAGGGTAGAAAAAGCATAGAAGACGACTTCAAAAAATGTCATGTGTTGATTCCGGTTTTATATTTTATTAAACGTATTTTTCTTTAACTCCCCTCTTAGCAAAAGAGGGGCTGGGGGAATAAAAACTAACATCTACGCTTCATTGTTTTGTTAAAGCTTAATGTTTGTTCTTATTCACTCAATCCCCCTTATTCTAAGGGGGAGGCAAAAAATTCTCTTTCTAAAAAAAAGCGCAAAAACTTCTATCGATACGGTGCATCCGCCGCACGATTTGCTGCAATCTGTTCTTCGTACTTATCACCTACCGCCAGCAGTTTATCTTTTGTCATTATGTTTTCACCGCGATTTTCAAAATGATATTCAAATATTTCGGTTTCAACAATCGCATCCACCGGGCAGGCTTCTTCACAAAATCCACAGTAAATACATTTAAATAAATCTATATCGTACCGCGATGTGCGACGCGTACCATCATCACGCTCTTCAACATCAATGGTAATTGCCAGTGCGGGGCAAACCGCTTCGCATAATTTACAGGCAATGCAACGTTCTTCACCATTAGCATATCGGCGTTGCGCATGCAGCCCTCTAAAGCGTGGTGAAATCGGGGTTTTCTGCTCCGGGTATTGCAGGGTAAGCTTTTTCTTAAAAAGATATTTCCCGGTAACCATCAAGCCCTGAATTAATTCCAGAAATAGAAAACTTTTTAAATAATGTTTTACGGTTCTTATCATCATTACTTTATGCCCCACCAGCCGCAGCAACAGACCACGGACCCACTTGCATAACCACCATCACCGCTTCTACAAATATCCAGACAATGGTGATTGGAATAAAGACTTTCCAGCCTAAGCGCATAATCTGGTCATAACGATAACGCGGGAAGGTTGCACGAAACCACAGGAACATATAAATAAAGAACATGGTTTTTATAATAAACCAATGAGTACCGTCACCTAGCAGTGCGTGATCCGCCATCGAACCAAATGGCGACATCCAGCCACCGAAAAACATCAGCGAAGTGAGTGCCGCAATTAAAATAATGTTTGCATATTCAGCGAGGAAAAAAACCGCGAAAGCCATGCCGGAATAATCCACATGAAATCCCGCCACAATTTCAGATTCACCTTCTGCCACATCAAACGGCGCGCGGTTGGTTTCCGCCACACCGGAGATAAAGTACACCACCAGTAAAGGCAATAGGGGCAACCAGAACCAGCTGGTAAAACCGCCGGCCTGACGCGCAATAATATCACCCAGATTCAAACTACCACTGGCCATTAATACTCCCACCAGTGCAAAGCCCATGGCAATTTCATAGGCTACTACCTGTGCCGCGGATCTGAGAGCACCTAAAATTGCGTATTTAGAATTCGAAGACCAGCCCGCAATAATCACACCGTAAACCCCCATTGAGGTTAACGCTAAAATATAAAGCAGGCCCGCATTTACATTGGCTAACTGTACACCATCAAAAAATGGAATCACCGCCCAGGCGGCCAGTGCCGGGCCAATTGTTAAAACCGGCGCAAGTAAAAACAGAAAGCGATTTGAGTTCGTTGGAATAATAATTTCCTTGAACATCAGTTTCAGCGCATCAGCTATAGGCTGCAACCAGCCCTTCGGACCAACACGATTGGGCCCCAGGCGCACCTGCATGTAACCAATAATTTTTCTTTCTGCATAGGTAACATAGGCCACGCATAACATCAGGGGCACCATGATCATCACAATATATAACAGGTTTTCTGCTAACACCTGTATCCACTGTGGTAGCCAGTTCCAGAACTCAACCACAAAGTCGGGGGCTAATGAAAATAACCAGTCCATAATCAGGCCTTCTCCAACTCGATAGGTGAATATGTATTACCCATTTGCGCACTTAGCTCCTCAGCTGCAGGTAGCCAGACACAGTCATCGGCAATCGCATCATCAATTTTAATTTCAATCTGCTCGGTATGGCCAGACTGAGTAATGGAAACCATCTCGCCTTCTTCAATTTTTAATTTAGCCGCCAGTGTTGAATTAATCGCTGCATGATTTTGATCCGCATCTTTGGTGAGCTGCAATGGCGTTGAACGACGCACTAGCGAGTCCGCTGCATAGATAGGCACATCACCCACACGCTGCAAACCGGACGAGCCAGTTACATTTGCAATTGGTGCGTCAGCAGACAAAGCGTTATCCAGCTGTAAATCACGACACTGCTCTTTTACTTCATTGCGCACATCCTCTGATGACAGGTAATCAAAACCATCAACATTCATCAGGTTAGCCAGCACTCGCAAAATTTTCCACCCCGGACGCGACTCACCCAAAGGCGAAACTGCACCCTTAAAACTTTGCCAGAAACCATCCGCATTAACAAAAGTGCCAGAGGTTTCTGTGAATGCGGATAGTGGCAAAATAACATCCGCGTAATCTTTCATCGCCTCAGAGGCGTAATTATTTATCACGACTTTAAAATCCGCTGCATCTATTGCATCCATCGCCAGCGATGGATTAGCTACATCAAACTCGGGTTCAATATTAAATGCAATTAAGGCCTTCTTTGGTGATGCGAGCATGTCTGCCATATTCGCACCCACTGTATTTGCTTTTGAGCCACCGGCAAAACGATGCGGCACACTCCCCGCTAACCAGGCACCTGCCGAATTTGCCGCTTCCGGTAAGTACGCCAACGTTGCACCGGTTTGTTTTGCAATCGCATGGCTAAGTGCACGCAATATTGAAAACTGCGGATGTTGCGCGGCGATATTACCAACAAAAATCGTGGCTGCTTCAGCGGCGGTTTTTAATTCTTCAGCAATGGCTTTATGACTTTCCTCGACAGTGGCCTTATTAATCAGATCAGTTAAATTTGCCTGTTCAACTCCGACGGCCTTTGCAATACCCGCCAGATTATTTACCATACCTTCAGCGGATGAAATTAATTCATTGCTGGTTTTAAAGCGCCATTTAAATTTTCGCGGATTAACCGCAGAAATTTTCACCTGATGATGGCGGAAGGCCTTTCTAAAACGGTGCGCAATTAATGGCTGTTCTTTACGAATATGAGAACCCACTAGCAGGATAGATTGCAGGCGTTCAATGGATGCCATTTCCTTACCCAGCCAGGGCATTACCGGTGCGAAATCCTGATCGGTGAAATCTGTTTGTCTTAAACGGTGCTCTATATTATTGCTGCCCAGACCGCGACATAATTTCTGTGCTAAATAATGCTCTTCAAGAGTTGCGTTTGGTGAAATCCAGCAAGCTAACTCATCCGCCGAGTTTTCTTTTATCACCAACTGCAAACCGTCAATTGCATATTTTAATGCGGTGTTCCAGTCGGTTTCGACCCACTCGCCTTTTAACTTCATCATCGGTTGAGTGGCGCGATCATCAGCGTATAAACCGTTATAACTGAATCGATCCCTGTCTGAAATCCAGACTTCGTTTATTGATTCGTTTTCACGGGGTACAACTCGATTTACTTTTCCGTCGAGGGTGTGCACATATAAATTCGAACCTACGCAATCGTGAGGTGACACCAACGGGTGTTGTTGCATTTCCCATGCACGACCTGAAAACCTTGAGGGCTTAGCCGTTAACGCACCAACCGGGCAAATATCGATAACATTGCCAGACATTTCCGAATCAACACTTTTAGAAATAAACGTTCCAATCTGTGCGCGGTCGCCACGATCCGTCATACCCAGTTCACGCATGCCGGCAATTTCTTCCCCAAAACGAACACAACGTGTACATTGAATACAACGGGTTAATTCGGTTTGGATGAGCGGACCGATATCTTTATCAAACACTACACGTTTAATATCGGTGTACTGAGATTTATCACCGCCGTAAGTGAGCGATAAATCCTGCAACTCACACTCTCCACCCTGATCGCAAATTGGGCAATCCAGAGGATGATTAATTAATAAAAACTCCATGACGGATTTTTGCGCTTCAATCGCTTTTGCCGACTGGGTATAAACTACCATGCCTTCCATAATGGGTGTTGCACAGGCGGGCATCGGTTTAGGGGCTTTTTCAACGTCCACTAAGCACATGCGGCAGTTGGCTGCGATGGATAATTTTTCGTGATAACAGAAACGCGGAATATGAATCCCCGCCTTGTCTGTAGCTTTAATCAGCGTTGAGCCTTTGGGGGCGGTTAGCTCAATATCATTAACGGTAAAGGTGACTAAATCATCTGACATTATTTGCCCGCTCCGCCAACCATTGAACACTTATGCTCAATATAATATTCAAATTCTTCCCGGTAATGCTTTACAAAACTTCTCACCGGCATCGCCGCCGCATCACCCAGTGCACAAATGGTGCGACCTTCAATTTTTGCAGCCACATCATCAAGCTTATCTAAATCTTCCGGTAGACCTTTGCCTTCAACAATGCGGGTTAGCATGCGATATAACCAGCCGGTACCTTCACGACATGGCGTGCACTGCCCACAGGATTCAGAATAATAAAAGCGCGATAAACGTTGCAGCACTTTAACCATATCCGTTGTATCATCCATAACAATTAATGCACCAGAACCTAACATCGAACCGGCTTTGGTTATTGAATCGTAATCCATATTGGCTTGCAGCATAATCTCAGCTGGCACCACCGGCACCGATGAACCACCGGGGATCACGGCTTTTAGTTTTCGACCATCTTTTACGCCGCCGGCAAGTTCTAGTAATTCTTTAAACGGCATGCCCATATTGACTTCGAAATTACCCGGCTTATTCACATGCCCGGAAACTGAAAAACATTTTGTACCACCAGAATTTTCAACACCGAAATCCTTAAACCACTCTGCACCTTCACGCACAATACTCGGTACAGATGAGAGTGATTCAGTATTATTAATCGTGGTGGGTTTTCCATATAAACCCACATTCGCAGGAAATGGTGGTTTGAATCTTGGCTGGCCTTTTTTGCCTTCCAGTGATTCTAATAGTGCGGTTTCTTCGCCGCAAATATAGGCACCCGCACCGAGTGTCGGATACAGATCAAAATCCACACCAGAACCATTTATATTTTTTCCTAAATAGCCTTTTTCGTAAGCTTCTTTTACTGCGCCGGAAAAACGTTTATAAACCTCGTCCATAAACTCGCCACGCATATAGTTGTAACCAACAGTGGCACCGATGCAGTAACCCGCAATTAACATTCCCTCTACTAACGCATGTGGATTAAAGCGTAGAATATCACGATCTTTGCAGGTGCCCGGCTCAGATTCATCCGAGTTACACACTATGTATTTTTGTACTGGCGCATTGCGGGGCATAAAGCTCCACTTTAATCCGGTGGGAAAACCCGCTCCACCCCGGCCGCGTAAACCCGATGCTTTAACAATTTCAATCACGTCTTCCGGTGATAATTTTTCATCCAGAATTTTTTGCCAGGCCTGATAACCACCCACTCTTAAGTAGTTTTCGTAGGACCATTGTTCGCTTTCAAATTGCAGCGTTGCGTAACATACTTCGTTAGCCATGTTTACTCCAGCGCGTCGATGATCTCATCCACTTTTTCAGGGGTGAGTTCAGTGTAATATTTATGATCAACCTGCATCATCGGGCCACCGGCACAGGCTGCAAGACATTCTTCTTCAATTTTTAAATAGATACGACCATCATCTGTGCTTTCACCGAGTTTAATACCCAGCTTTTTTTCAAGGTGTGAAACAATCGTATCGGAACCCATTAACATGCAACAAACATTGGTACAGACTGCAACATTATGTCGGCCAACCGGATTAAGTTCGTACATGGAGTAGAAGCTGGCAACCTCGTATACTTCTATTTTTGATAGCTCTAATTTTTCCGCGACCGCATCCATTAAAGGCACGGTTAAAAAACCTTTGTTCTGATGTTGCGCCGCGTTCAGCGCTGCCAGCAATGCAGATTTTTTATGCTCCGGTGGATAACGCGATTCCCACTCGGCAATTTCTTCCAGCGTATGCGGCGTTAATATATTTTCAGTTGTCATTATCTATCTATCTCGCCAAATACTATATCTTGTGTACCAATAACGGCAACCACATCAGACAGCATGTGTCCCCGTGTCATTTCATCCAGCGCAGATAAATGTGCAAAGCCCGGTGCACGAATTTTTAAGCGGTAAGGTTTGTTTGCGCCATCGGACATTAAGTAAACACCAAACTCACCTTTAGGATGTTCAACCGCACCATAGGCTTCGCCCTTCGGTAAACAGTAACCTTCAGTAAATAATTTAAAGTGATGAATTAATGACTCCATATCACCTTTCATTTCTTCACGACGTGGCGGTGTTACTTTATGATCCTGTGCTAAAACCGGTCCCGGATTCACCCGCAACCAGTCAACACATTGTTTAATTATTTTATTCGACTGACGCATCTCTTCCATGCGCACTAAATATCGATCGTAGGAATCACCATTAGTACCCACGGGAATATCAAAATCCATTTTATCGTAAGCGGCATAGGGCTGTTTTTTACGCAGATCCCATTCAACACCGGAGCCGCGTAACATCGGGCCAGTAAACCCTAATTGCATGGCTCGCTCGGGGGACACAATAGCAATATCAACCAAACGCTGCTTCCAGATTCGATTATCAGTTAATAAGGTTTCATACTCATCAACATACGTTGGGAAACGTTTGGTAAAGTCTTCAATAAAATCTAACAATGAACCGGAGCGGTTATCGTTCAGTCGGTCAACTTCTTTTTTGCTGTGCCACTTTGACGCCTTGTACAAAGGCATCGAATCCGGCAAGTCACGGGCGACACCACCAGGGCGATAATAAGTTGCATGTAAGCGTGCACCAGACACCGCTTCGTAAACATCCATTAAATCTTCGCGTTCACGGAAAGCATATAAAAACATGGTCATCGCACCCACATCCAGGCCGTGCGCACCAATCCATAACAGGTGATTTAACAGGCGCGTAATTTCATCGAACATGACACGAATATATTGTGCACGTTCCGGTACTTCCACGCCGAGTAATTTTTCCAGCGCTAAAATATATCCGTGTTCATTACACATCATTGAAACATAATCGAGACGATCCATATAACCGATGCTTTGGTTATATGGTTTTGACTCGGCTAATTTTTCAGTTGCACGATGCAGTAAACCAATGTGCGGGTCAGCACGTTGAATCACCTCACCATCCATTTCAAGAATTAGACGCAACACACCATGTGCCGCCGGGTGCTGGGGACCAAAATTCAATGTGTAGTTGCGAATTTCAGGCATGGCTATTCTTCACTCGTTGATGCACTGGCATCTTCATTTACAGACGGATTACTATGATTCGTGTTTTCTCTTATTACACGTGGCACGAGCACACGCGGCTCAATACTCACCGGCTCATAAATAACGCGCTTTTGTTCTTCGTCGTAGCGCATTTCAACATGCCCCGACAACGGAAAATCTTTTCTAAAGGGATGACCAACAAAACCATAGTCGGTTAAGATGCGACGCAAATCAGGGTGACCGTCAAAATGAATACCGTATAAATCAAAGGCTTCACGTTCAAACCAGTTAACACCGTTCCAGATATCCACCAGCGATTTCACAACCGGGTAAGCATCATCTTCAGCAAATACTCGAACTCGTATGCGTTGATTATTTTTTATCGATAATAAATGTGTAACAACCGCAAAACGTTTTTGATCAAATTTATTTTCGGGCAGTTCATCACCAAACTTTAAACGACCATGTTGCGCTACTTCAACACCGCGGCTAAAGCCATTACCAGTAGCATCAGTTTTCCATTCATCCTGCCCGTATGCCGAGCAGTCAACGCCACATAAATCAATTAAGATCTCAAAAGCAAAGCTTTCATCGTCGCGTAATTGTTCACACACACCTAAGTAATCTTTGGCGGTTACTTCAATGGTAACTTCACCCAGCCCAACAACGTTGCTCTGTAGTTTTGCACCAAAAGTTTGTGTAAGTTGCGTAGATAAATTTTCAATGGCTGTCATATTTTTAAGCCTGCCGTGCAATGGTGCAGGTGCGTTTAATTTTATTCTGCAACTGGATAATGCCGTAAATTAAAGCTTCCGCTGTTGGCGGACAACCGGGCACATATATATCAACGGGCACAATTCGATCACAACCACGCACCACTGAATAAGAGTAGTGATAATAACCACCACCATTGGCACAGGACCCCATTGAAATAACCCAACGAGGTTCGGGCATTTGATCGTAAACTTTACGTAATGCGGGCGCCATTTTATTGGTGAGTGTGCCGGCGACGATCATCACATCCGACTGACGTGGTGAGCCGCGAAAAATAATACCGAAGCGATCGAGGTCATAACGTGCAGCACCCGCCTGCATCATTTCAACTGCACAGCATGCCAACCCAAAAGTCATTGGCCACATAGAGCCGGTGCGCGCCCAGTTAACAACCGAGTCAACCGAAGTTGTTACAAAGCCCTTTTCCAGAATGCCTTCTATTCCCATTCTAGCGCCCCTTTTTTCCACTCATAAATAAAACCAATTACCAGAATTCCCAGAAATATTCCCATGGCGACAATACCGAACAAACCGATATCTTCTAGCACAATGGCCCAGGGGAATAAAAAGGCGATTTCTAAATCAAAAATAATAAATAAAATTGCGACCAGATAAAAACGCACATCAAATTTCAGGCGCGCATCTTCAAACGCGGAGAAACCGCATTCGTAGGGAGAGTTTTTTGCTTCGTCGGGATTTCTGGGGGCCAGTATAAAACCACCCAGTGTTATCATAATGATACCAACGAACAGGCCAACAGATAAAAATATTAAAACAGGTATGTAATTTTCGAGCATTTTATAATTTTCTCACAGCCATTAATGACGAGGTAAAGCTCTTATTATTTTTTGCTGCAGTGACTTTATTAAAAAAGACTGCGAATGTCATCACATATTATGTGTATCTCACGATAAGTGAGACTTATTAGTCTTTGATATAACGTAATGTTTTGCTGATTTTTTAAAAAGAAGCTTATTGCTATATTATTTTATTATTATTGTTATGCGCGTTTAAAGCCTTGCCCCCCCCTATTTGCATAAAGAGAGGTGGAGGTGAGTTTATGTCAACTCAACCCCCCTGCTTCGCTCTCCCCCATTTTTCTAAGGGGGGCTCTAAATGGTGCCGATGACTGGAGTCGAACCAGCACGGGTCTCCCCACCACCCCCTCAAGGTGGCGCGTCTACCAATTTCACCACATCGGCGGTTTTTACTCTATTTATTTTCACGGGCGTTCGGGCGTTATTCATATAGCCCAAGCCTCTTCTAACATATTCTCAATACTGAAAGAATTGTGCTATTTACTTTAACTTGCACTCGGCCTCCTGCCCTCGCTGCGCATTTGAGCCTATCCGGCTCGACTTCCTTTCGAGCGTTAGCGGCTCCTTGCCCGCCGCTAACCCACAACACCTCATGATTATATCTTTATAATCAAAATCGCGACCCGAAGACCGCTCCCACTGAACATACCAATATAGGAGCAATCTTCAGGCCACGACAGGGTTACTTTTCAGCTGCAGGTACGTCGCTAGCCGGAGCTGGTGCTTGATCCGCCGCTGGCACATCGCTAGCCGGCGCAGGCATTTCTGCCACTGGCACTTCAGATGTGGGTGTTTCAATTGATTGCTCAATCACCGAACCACTGGTTAACGTTGCGTCAGATTGCATGCGAGACGAAAGCGTCGCTAGAACTAAACTATTTATAAAAAAAGCCGCTGCCAGAACTGCCGTCGTTCGGCTTAGGAAATTTGCTGCACCCTGTGCACCAAACACCGAGCCCGAGGAGCCTCCGCCGCCACCGAGTGCTGCGCCCGCATCAGCGCCTTTGCCGCGCTGTAACATAATCAGGCCAATAATAGCCAGCGCCAGAAGTACCTGAACTACAAGAAGAATTGAAATCACTTAGTTACCCTTAACCCGCCGCCTGGCAGATTGCTAGAAAATCGGCTGGCTTTAACGATGCACCACCAATAAGTCCGCCATCAATATCAGGCTGACCAATCAGTTCTTTAGCATTTGCCGGGTTCATTGAACCACCGTATAAAATTTGCAGGCCTTCCGCCACATCTGCATTAAGTGCAGCAATTTTGCCACGAATAAATGCATGAACTTCCTGTGCCTGCTCTGGAGATGCTGTTTTACCTGTGCCAATTGCCCAAACAGGCTCATAGGCGATAACGCCGTCTGCCAGCGCCTCAACACCTTCTAATGCAATAACTGCATCAATCTGACGCGAGCATACATCATTAGTCACACCGGATTCACGCTCTTCCAGCGTTTCACCAATGCAAAAAATTGGCTTTAAGCCGTTACGACGTGCTGCTGCAAAACGCTTTGCAACCAGCTCATCACTTTCGCCGTAAAGTGCACGACGCTCAGAGTGACCAATAATGGCATATTCACAACCGATTTCCTTCAACATGGCACCGGAAATTTCACCTGTAAATGCACCTGAATCTTCATCACATACGTTTTGCGAACCAAGCTGGATAGCTGAACCATCAATTACACCGGATACACGGGGAATAAAAACCGCAGGCGGGCAAACCACAACTTGCGCATTATTGACCGAACCCATGCCTTCTTTAATACCCGCAATCAGTTCTTTTACTGAATCACACGTACCATTCATTTTCCAGTTGCCGGCTACCATTGGTTTGCGCATTGATGCACTCCGATATTCTTGTTTTTAAAGGGGGCACAGTTTATAGGGACGGGGGGTTTGTTGCAAGCTAACAAGCGGTCTTTAGTGATTCATCTTTAGACAAAAAAGCAGCTTCTGCAAGGAGAAACTGCTTTTGACTAAAGACTAACCAGTAACAATTTTTAATGCGGGTTAGCATGTGCCACAGAGGCCGACACTGCGTCCGCTATCTGCTGAGCAAAAGCGGTCACCTGCTTTTCCTCTTGCCCCTCAACCATAACCCTGATTAGGGGCTCGGTGCCGGATGCCCGCAACAGCACACGACCTTTACCGTCGAGTTGCTTCTCTACATCATCTACCGCCTGCTGAACCTTCGGCTCACCAATAGGGTTGGTTTTCACCGGTAGCGGTACATTAATTAAAATTTGCGGCATCATGGTCATTTCCGCCAACGCTTCCACCAGTGACACGCCAGACTCTGCAAGATAAGCCATAACCTGTAAGGCTGATACAATACCATCACCTGTGGTGGTGCGATCCAGGCAAATAATATGCCCGGAGTTCTCCCCTCCCAGCGACCAGCCCCTGTCACGTAAACACTCCATCACGTACCTGTCACCCACCTGGGTGCGCTCAAATTCCAGCCCCAGTTCTTTTATGGCCAGCTCCAGCCCCAGATTACTCATGAGTGTGCCAGCAACCCCCCCCTGAGACTCTCCCGCCGCCAGTCTGGCTTTGGTGATGATATAAAGAATTTCATCACCGTCGATAATCTGGCCTTTGCTATCTACCATCATTAAGCGATCACCATCACCATCGAAGGCTATGCCAATATCCGCCTGATTTTGCAGCACTGCGGCGGCCAGAGTATTGGGGTGTGTTGAGCCACAATTTTCATTGATATTGATACCATTGGGCTTATCCGCAATAGTAATAACCTCAGCACCCAGTTCCGCAAACACATTAGGAGCGATGTGATAGGTTGCACCATTAGCGCAATCCAGTACCACTTTAAGCCCCTTGAATGAGGTTCCCATAGGGATTGTAGCCTTGCAGGCTTCAATATATCGCCCCTGTGCATCTTCTATTCGTTCGGCTTTACCAAGATCTGCAGAGTCGACGGTTTCCATTTCCGCTTCGAACATGGCTTCAATTTCGTTTTCAATATCATCCGGCAACTTACTGCCTTCTGCTGAGAAAAACTTCAGACCATTGTCATAAAATGGGTTATGGGATGCGGAAATCACAATACCCGCGGAAGCACGTAGAGTGCGAGTAAGATAGGCAATGCCCGGGGTTGGCATGGGGCCAATGATTTTTGAATCCACACCCGCGGCGGATAAACCGGCTTCCAGGGATGCCTCAAACATATAGCCTGAGATACGGGTATCTTTACCGATAACAACCAGATTATTCCCCCGGTTAGCCAATACCTTGCCCACGGCCCAGCCTAATTTCATTACCGCCTGGGGCGTCATCTGACCTTTGCCAACACGACCACGAATACCATCTGTTCCAAAATACTTTTTTGCCATTTTATTTTCCATACATCATTATCTTAAATTTCTAGCGCCCCTTCGTCAGCTAAGGCTAACCCCTACAACGAACGTAACCATAGGCACGATCATCTGCATGCAATCGGGGAACGTCAGCAAGCGCGCTGCATTTTCACACACCCAACATCGCATCACAAACTTTAAGCGCATCCACAGTGGGCTTTACATCATGCACCCTGATTATTTTCGCACCGTTATTTCTTGCCAGCACAGCGGCGGCCAAACTGGCAGGCAGGCGATGCTTTGGCGAGGTATCATTGAGTATTTTACCCAGCATACTCTTGCGGGATAACCCCGCGAGTAGTGGTAAACCAAATACCTTAAATTCTTTTAATCTTTTTAATAACTGCAAATTATGTTGCAGTGTTTTTCCAAAACCAAAACCAGGGTCGAGTATGATATTTTGCCGCTCAATGCCTGCTTCAACACAATCCTGAATGCGTTGTTCAAAAAATAGTTTTATATCCTCAACCACATCATGATAAACCGGATTTGACTGCATAGTACGCGGCTCGCCCTGCATATGCATCACACAAACAGGTACTTTTAACTCGGCACAGATGCTTAATGCTCCCTGCGTGCGCAAGCCGTTAACATCGTTAACCAGATTGGCACCCGCTGCTATTGCTGCCCCCATCACTTCGGGCTTGCTGGTGTCAACTGAAATACAAACGTCACTGTGCAAACGTATAGACTCGATAACCGGTACAACCCGTTTAATTTCATCTTTAATGCTAACTTCCTGCGCACCCGGGCGAGTCGACTCCCCGCCTACATCAATTATATCGGCACCTTGTTCACACATGACCAAAGCCTGTTCCAGTGCCAGCTCAACGGACACAAATTGCCCGCCATCTGAAAATGAATCCGGGGTGGTATTCAGGACCCCCATAATTAGAGATTTATCCTGCGACAGCAGGGATGAAAAGTGACTCATCATATTTAAACTAATTACTGTTGATTAACAAAAGTGAACCATAAAAAAGGGCGACCCATAAAAAGGACGCCCTGATTTAAGACTATATCACCTACACATTCAAATTTTAATGAAGGCTTGCGGGACCACCAATAGACCCATCACCCTTATCTTCTTTTTTAGATTCTTTTTTAGCATCGGATGAAGGCGTAGATGAACCACTATCATCATCACTCCAGTCCTTTGGTGGACTCACTTCGCGACGCTCCATCAACTGATCAATTTGATCCGAATCGATGGTTTCAAATTTCATGAGCGCATCAGACATCGAGTGCAGTATATCCATATTATCTTTTAGCAATTTTTCAGCGTGCTTGTAATTGCGATCAATCACATCACGAATTTCTTCGTCGATAACCCGCGCAGTATCGTCCGCCAGGTTTTTGTGCTGGGTCACAGAGCGCCCCAGAAACACTTCCCCCTCATCTTCAGAATAGGCAAGCGGGCCAAGTTTTTCTGACAGGCCCCATTTGGTTACCATATTACGGGCAATATCCGTTGCACGTTCAATGTCATTAGATGCACCGGTCGTTACATTATCCAGCCCAAAAATGAGTTCTTCCGCCAGGCGTCCGCCAAACAGACTGGCAATTGAGCTTTCAAGGCGACGCTTGCTGTAGCTGTAACGGTCTTCTTCCGGCAGGAACATCGTCACACCCAGGGCACGGCCACGGGGAATAATGCTGACTTTATAAACCGGATCATGATCCTGTACCAGACGCCCCACAATCGCGTGACCCGCCTCATGATAGGCGGTGAGTTTTTTCTCGTCTTCAGACATCACCATAGACTTGCGCTCTGCGCCCATCATGATTTTATCTTTAGCACGCTCAAACTGATCCATATACACTTCTTTGCAGTTTTCACGAGCGGCAAACAATGCTGCTTCATTAACCAGATTAGCCAGATCCGCACCTGAGAATCCCGGTGTTCCACGGGCAATCAAAGATGGTTTCACATCTTCGGCCACCGGCAGTTTACGCATATGTACCTTAAGAATTTGCTCACGACCACGCACATCTGGCAACGGCACAACCACCTGACGGTCAAATCGGCCAGGGCGCAACAACGCAGGATCTAGCACATCCGGGCGGTTGGTGGCTGCGATTACAATAACGCCCTCACTGCCCTCAAAGCCATCCATTTCAACCAGTAGCTGGTTAAGAGTTTGCTCACGCTCATCGTGACCACCACCCACACCGGCACCACGGTGTCGGCCCACCGCATCTATTTCATCAATAAAGATAATGCACGGTGCATGCTTTTTAGCCTGCTCGAACATATCCCGTACACGGGATGCGCCCACACCAACAAACATTTCTACGAAGTCTGAGCCTGAAATAGTAAAGAACGGTACTTTAGCTTCACCCGCAATGGCTTTCGCCAACAGGGTTTTACCGGTACCCGGTGAACCCACCATCAATACGCCACGGGGAATCTGTCCACCGAGTTTCTGAAACTTGCCGGGATCACGCAAAAACTCAACCAGCTCACCTACTTCTTCTTTGGCTTCTTCCACACCCGCCACATCGGCAAAGGTGGTTTTAATTTCTTCTTCACCCAGCATGCGTGCTTTGCTCTTGCCAAATGACATGGCACCGCGACCGCCGCCGCCGCCCTGCATCTGACGCATAAAGAAAATCCAGATACCAATCAACAACAGGAACGGGAACCATGAAATAAAGATATTCATCAACAGTGAAGGCTGTTCCGGCTCTTTAGCCACAATGCGCACATTGTTATCCAGCAATACACCCAGCATAGCGGTATTATCTGTTTCCGGGCTAAAGGTGCTAAATGCCTTCAGATCACGGGTTTTACCAGTGATTTTACGCCCGGCAATCACCACCTCAGCAACATTGCCATTTTTGACTTCTGAGGTAAAATCAGAATAAGCGAACTCAGCTTCTTTATTTGCCCGTTGAGAAAAATTGCTGAATACAGATAGCAGAATAAGGGCAATTACACCCCATAAAATTAGATTTTTGACCAGGTCGTTCAAGACAACACCTCGGTTAGATTAAACATTAATAATAAAAGTACTACACAGGATGGACAAATGCCAGTTTAAATCACTACTGGGCTGGAAGTTCACTCAACTAAATCCCCCTCAATCCCCCTTTTTCTAAGGGGGAAGCCTCCTATATCGCCCTCATTTTCTAAGAGGGAATACATATATTTTATTGCTACCAGCTTGATAGCACTAAATATTACTTACACGGGGGGAGATTTAGTTTTTAACCTTTAAACCCAGTAGCCAGTCCGTACACTTCCTTACTGCGTGGTCGCGATGCTTTAGGCTTACGCATTACCACACGGCTAAAATGCTCACGCATCTGCTTTATATAGCCATCAAAGCCTTCACCCTGGAAAAGTTTAACCAGTAAACCGCCACCGGGTTTCAGCACCTGTTGCGATAAGTCCAGTGCCAGCTCCGCCATATACATCGCCCGTGGAATATCCACAGCCTGCTGTCCACTCATATTGGGGGCCATATCACAAATTACAAGGTCTGGCTGATCTGATCCGAGGGTATTTAATAATTGCTCAAAAATCTCATTTTCAAGAAAATCACCGGTAATAATCTCAACCCCATCCATCGGGTCCATTGGAAGTATGTCCAGGGCAATCACCCGACCCTTGCCTTTCAGGCGTCGCACCACATATTCACACCAGCTACCCGGAGCTGCACCCAGGTCAATAATAGTGCTGCCAGGTTTGATTAGATGATCTTTTTCATCGATTTCTTTTAGCTTGTAAACGGCACGGGAGCGATAGCCGTCTTTTTGAGATTGCTTGACATATTCATCATTAAAATGCTCGTTTAGCCAGTTCTTGCTGGATTTACTTCTTGCCACGGGACTTAGTCTATTTTTATGAAATCAGACATTATTTTCCGCAGAGAGCTGCCTGGCCTTACTCAGGAACTCAGCAAAAAACACTGCAAACAGAGCGATAAACACCCCTGCAATCAACGAGATAATAACTATCAACTTTTTGCCCAGTCCCGTGGGTTTGATGGATTGCATGGGTTCAGTAATGGCCCGGGTTTCCAGCAGATTATTTAACTCAACCGTCAGCTTTTGTATCGACATATTAGTTTGTGCCTGCATCTGCTGATTTTCTGTCAGCTTGACGGAAACTTCTTCACGACTATTTTCCAGCGTTATCTGCCGCTCTTCTTCGAGGTCAGCCAGCCGCGATCGCATTGATCTAATATCATTATCAACCATCAGCAAGGATAAAGCCTTTTCGTCACCCTTCGCACCTGCCACATTCTTTTTAGCTTTGTTGGATATTTTTAGCTGATAGCGAGTCTCTTTAATTCGATTCTTCAACAAAAGTTCTTTTTTATCAAGACGCCCGATTTGTGACTGAATGAGCTGCTCTTCACTCTTTAATAAGTTAATCTGATTTTTCAATTTATACTGCGAAAGCTCAAGGTCTTTAACTTTTAATAATGAGATTCTTTTGTGATCCTGCTTCACCTGATCGACGATCGAATTAAGTAGTTGCACATAAATATTTCTGTATTTTTCAGTACCACTAACATCAATAAATATAATATTACTGTTTTTTTCCAATTTGGCATTAATCACAGGAACCCCTTCAAACTCAGGGTTTTCCCGTAGATAAGCATGGGTTACAAAAGGAATATAGCTCTGTTTTAATTTAGCCAGTACACTGGAGGGTTGCTCAACAGGCACCTGTCTCCCCTCACTATCATAGGAGAGCCCGCCAATTTCCAGTGTGGTTGAGTAGTTGTATTTTGCTGGCAAGGTTAAAGCAGCGGCCCCCCCGATTAACAGGGCCAGTAAAACCAGCGCAAGAAATAAAGAGCGACGCTTAACCAGAACCAGCCATAAATCTAAAAGACTGATCTCATCATCTTGCATCGAATCAAGCATAACATAGCGTAATGAGTGATCTGTAATTGAAGGGGGATCAATCAGGCGGACATTATCTCGATCATTCTTTTCACTTTTCATCATGCTCTCTTATTATTTACCGCATTTACCACTCACCCCCCAGGCCAGACTTTTAACTACCGGGGCGGTTATTTAGTATATAATGGAATCCTTCAGGCCGGTTAGCATTAGTCGGCATTTTTCAATATCCTCATCAATGATTGTACACTATATGCCGCTTTCTAAACACCAGATCAAATACCTTGTCACCCTCACCCACAACCTCAAGCCAGTTATTATGGTCGGGCAAAATGGGCTTACTGAAAATGTACTTAAAGAACTTGAAATTGCCGTTAATCACCACGAACTGGTGAAAATTAAGATAGCCGGAGACGACCGGGAAAGCCGCGACGAGATAATTAACAAGATACTAAAAAGCGCATCGGCAGAAAAAGTAAAAGCCATTGGCAAAACATTAACTTTATTTCGCCGCAATACTAAAAATCCAAAAATTGAATTACCAAAGAAGTAATATTCTTAAAACTTAAAAAATCTTCGCCGCTATAAAATCTAATAGCGGCTTTAATTTATACCTATTACTCAAGCCTGCTGTGTTTTCTCTTTCACTTTAGACAGAAACTCTAAAAAGAACACACAGAACACTGCCACAAATAAACCCGCAATCAACGAAATAATCACAATTAATTTTTTACCCGTACCCACAGGCTCCAGTGATTGCATGGGACGGGTCAGTGGCTGGGTATCCCTGAGCCCTTTTAACTTAAAGTTAATTTCATCAATTTTCTGTTGCTGAATGAGTACATTGTTTTGATGCTCTAACTGCATCTTATCCAGTCCCAGCTGAAAACCCGCATGCTTTTCAGATAATTGCTGCAGCTTATGAGCATTATCTATATCGATTTTTTGAAGCTTATTATTAATATCAGCCAACAATTTCTGGTGAAATTCCTGTGACCGTGTATTGGCCTTTAACTGATTATTTAATTTTTCACGCAGACTATGCTGCTTGATATCCAGGCGCTCTTCCAGGCTGGCCAACTGATTGCGATTGCTCTGAATCTGATTATCAAGCAATAGCACTGTCATCGCTTCCGGCCCGGTATTAATATTACTGACCGAAATCTGACGGTTTTTCAGCTCATTGGCAATTGTTGCAGACAGCTCGGTAATACGCTTTTCCAGCAAACGATCCACATCATTTAAACGCGCCAATTCAGAGGCCAGTCGCTTATGCTCATCAGCCAGCCCTGCGAGTTTATTAGTCTGTTCTTTTTTCTGTGTAACCAGTTGCTGCTTGGTTATACGGGTTAAACGCTGGTCTTTTAAATTATCCATTTTAATACGGGTTTGCAACAAATCTATTTCTAGCTGATTTTGCTTTTGTTTTAATGTCAGGGGATTTTTAAGTACGGACATCCCAATCATTTCTTTTTGTAAAGTCAGTTGAAATTTATTTTTAGCAATATCCATCTGAGGCTGATGATCCCGCTGAATATAACCAATAATATTCTGCAAAATAGTTTGGTATTCCGTAGATTTAGTCTCCTGACCACGCACTTCAATACTGATTAAATCACTCTTTTTAGCCATGCTCGCCTTCACTTTTGGCGCAGAACCTAATTCCGGGTGATCATTAAGATAACTCGTTAAAACCAGAGGTATGTAGCTTTTGGTTAATTTTTCCAGCACATTTGCCGGTGGTTCGATAAACCCGGGAGTGGCATCAATACCATCCCCGGTCATTACCCCTATTTGCAGCACTGCACTATAGTTGTATACCGCAGGCTTAATGAGCGCGAAAGTAACACCCGCCGCTAAAAAAGCTAGAACAATGGCCAAAAAAATATTTCGTCGTTTTGTCAAAACCAGCCATAAATCAATCAGGCTTATTTCATCATCATAAGCAGAATCCACACTGACCAGCTGCACGGTTTGCCCTGCACCTTCACCATTCTCAAGCACATGTACTTTATTTTGTAAGGCGTCTTTATTTATCATAATTCTTTACCATCTTTCACACTTAATTTTTTAAGTATTCCCTTAATATGCTAGCGAATATATTTTTAATTCTAAGTACGTTTTAGTAGTTTTAACCAGAAAAGTCTATACACTTCACATAAATATTATGGTATTTACAAAATACACAGCACTCTTAGTAATTACGTTTTCCGCAATTTACCCTCTCTGAAGCCTACAAATTTCGATTTTGAGCGTTAAATATAATGCACCTCAACAATCTCCAGCCCACGAATGCCACCGGGGGTTTTAACCTCAGCCACATCACCCTCGGATTTGCCAATGAGCGCGCGGGCAATCGGCGAATTAACTGAAATCATATTGGCTTTGATATCCGCTTCGTCTTCACCGACAATTTGATAGGTAATTTCTTCGCCGGTTTCTTCATCGCATAAATCGATGGTGGCACCAAAAATAACTTTTCCTTCTGCATTTTGCTTAGTGACGTCAATAACGACAGCCACACCCAGCTTACCGTCAATTTCTTTTATACGACCTTCACAAAAACTTTGTTGTTCACGCGCCGCATGGTACTCCGCATTTTCTTTTAAATCGCCGTGTTCACGTGCAACGGCAATGGCTTCAATAATTCGCGGACGATCAACTGTTTTTAATTGTTTTAATTCGTCCATTAACATTTTTGAACCACGGACGGTCATTGGTACTTTATCCACTTTGTAATCTCCTGTGAGATAAGTTTCCCCCTGAGTAAATAAGGGGATTAAGGGGGATTTATAGTATTCATACGTAATACTCTTTGCTGTGTATTATCGCAGAATTTTTCCCCTTGATTTATTCAAAAATAAAATCAGGCCTGATAAAGCTTAGTCTATATGTAATCCATCTTTTTCTAAGAAGGAACTTAAAAGCGAATCTCACCCGTTTAATTAATATTTAGTACTATCAATCTGCTAGCAATAAAAATAAATGTACCCCTCTTTTACTAAGAGGGGGAGACAAAAAGCCTCCCCCTTTGAAAAACGGGAGTATAAATAATTTAGTGAAAGATCAAGATCACCATACAAATAAATTATGCTATTGAGGGGGATTTAAAAGGGTTCAGGCTTAATACTTTTTACAGGTGTATTATGACAGGAACTTTTCAAATCTCCCCTAACCCCTCTTTGCTAAAGAGGGGGATTAAATTTTTTCTCTTTTTTAGCAAGGGCCTAAGCGATATTCTCAACCGGCAATTTCTTTATGCAAATCCTGCAAACGATTCACTTCGGTTGCCTGAGATTTTAATGCCATACAGGTTGCTTTAGCTCCGGCAATAGTAGTTGTATAACTGACTTTATGCTGTAACGCCGCGGCGCGAATTGTAAATGAATCCGATATCGCCTGTTTGCCTTCCGTTGTATTTATGATTAAAGCGATTTCATCATTTTTAATCATATCAACGATATGCGGGCGACCTTCATACACTTTATTTACTATAGAGCATTCAACACCGTTTTCATTTAATTTTGCAGCGGTACCCCGGGTTGAAACAACTTCAAAACCTAGCTCGTTTAGCATAGCACCGACTTCAACTGCGGCTTTGTGATCACGTTCACGCACACTCACAAATACTTTCCCACTGGTGGGTAAATTTACGCCAGCACCTAGTTGCGCTTTAGCAAAAGCTTCACCGAAGGTTCGGCCAACCCCCATCACTTCACCAGTTGACTTCATTTCCGGGCCGAGCAAAGGATCAACACCGGGAAATTTAACAAACGGAAATACCGATTCTTTTACAGAATAGTAATTTGGAATAATTTCTTCTGTTACACCCTGCTCTTTCAGCGATATTCCCGCCATACATCTCGCCGCAACTTTCGCCAGCGGCACACCAATCGCTTTTGAAACAAACGGCACAGTTCTGGATGCGCGCGGGTTAACTTCGAGCATATAAATTTCTTCACCCTGCCCAGTATTCTGGATGGCGAACTGAATATTCATTAACCCAACCACCTGCATTTCAAGCGCAATTTCTTTTGTCTGTTCGCGTAATCTGTCCTGAACTTCCTTTGATAAACTGTACGGCGGTAATGAACATGCCGAGTCACCAGAGTGCACACCGGCCTGTTCTATGTGTTCCATAATAGAACCGATCAACACATCTTTGCCATCGCAGATTGCATCTACATCTACTTCAACCGCCGAGTCTAAAAAATGATCCAGCAAGACCGGCGCATCATTCGATACACTCACCGCCGTTTTCATGTAGTGAGCCAAATCCGCTTCATTATGTACAATTTCCATTGCACGACCACCCAGCACATAGGATGGACGAACCACTATTGGATAACCAATTTCTTCAGCCTGATTCACTGCTTCTTCGGCTGATCTAGCCAGACGATTCGGTGGCTGTTTTTGACCCAGCTTTTGAATGAGCTGCTGGAATCTTTCACGGTCTTCCGCTAAATCAATTCTGTCTGGCGAGGTGCCAATAATCGGCACACCTGCAGCTTCCAGATCCCGCGCCAGTTTTAACGGGGTTTGCCCGCCGTACTGCACAATAACGCCTCTGGGTTTTTCTAAATCTAAAACTTCCAGCACATCTTCCAGTGTCAGCGGCTCAAAATATAAACGGTCCGAGGTATCAAAATCTGTAGACACGGTTTCCGGATTACAGTTAATCATAATGGTTTCATAACCATCTTCGCGCATTGAAAGTGCCGCGTGTACACAACAGTAATCAAATTCAATACCCTGACCAATTCGGTTTGGTCCGCCACCCAGCACCACAATTTTTTCCCTGTCGCTGGTTTGCGCCTCGCACTCCTGTTCGTATGTGGAATAAAGATACGCAGTTTCTGTCGAAAATTCTGCGGCACAGGTATCAACCCGTTTATAAACCGGGCGTATATTTAAAGACTGACGATGTGCGCGCACGGTATGTTCTGATACATCCATTAATGCCGCCATGCGACGATCCGCAAAACCTTTGCGTTTTAGCTGGAACATTTCATCTTTATCAATGTCAGTTAACTTGCGCGTGCGCAACTTTTCTTCGTCATTAATAATGTCCTGAATTTGCACTAAAAACCACGGATCAATAAAGGTTAACTGCTGAATCGTTTCATAATCCATACCGTGCCGGAAAGCTTCCGCCAGATACCAGATACGATCCGCGCCAGGTTGCTGTAACTCCTGACGCAATATGGTTTCAATTTCTTTTTCCGACAGGCCTTCGGGTAAAATTTCGCTAAAACCATCAACCCCAATTTCCAGCCCGCGCAGGGCTTTTTGTAAAGACTCCTGCAGGGTACGGCCAATCGCCATCACTTCACCCACGGATTTCATTTGCGTGGTTAAACGGTTTTCAGCCTGTGGGAATTTTTCAAATGTGAAACGTGGAATTTTTGTTACCACGTAATCAATAGACGGTTCGAATGATGCGGGCGTTGCACCACCAGTAATGTCATTACTGAGTTCGTCCAGCGTATAACCCACCGCCAGTTTCGCTGCCACTTTTGCAATCGGGAAACCGGTGGCTTTTGAAGCCAGTGCAGAGGAGCGCGACACCCGCGGATTCATTTCAATAATGGTCATGCGACCATCATTCGGGTTCACCGAAAACTGTACATTTGAACCGCCAGTATCAACACCAACTTTACGCAACACTTTTAATGAAGCATCGCGCATAATCTGGAATTCTTTATCCGTTAACGTTTGCGCAGGCGCAACCGTAATTGAGTCACCGGTGTGTATGCCCATCGGGTCTAAATTTTCAATAGAACAGATAATGATGCAGTTATCCTTTTTGTCCCGCACCACTTCCATTTCGTATTCTTTCCAGCCAAGAATCGATTCTTCAACCAGCAATTCTTTAGTCGGTGATAAATCCAGGCCACACTTACAGATTTCTTCAAACTCCTGCTTATTGTAAGCAATTCCACCACCGGAGCCCCCCATCGTAAATGACGGGCGAATAATAGTTGGAAAACCCACCATCGCCTGCACCTGAAAGGCTTCTTCCATACTGTGCGCCACTGCTGCGCGGGGCATATCCAGGCCAATTTCTTCCATCGCGATTTTAAATTTCTCGCGATCTTCCGCCATATCGATAGCTTCTTTCTGCGCACCGATCATTTCAACATTAAATTTTTCCAGTACCCCTTCGCGGTCTAAATCCAGCGCACAGTTCAACGCTGTCTGGCCACCCATAGTGGGTAGCAAAGCATCGGGTTTTTCTTTTTCGATAATGCGTGCGACGGTTTCCCAGTGAATAGGTTCGATGTAAGTTGCATCTGCCATGCCCGGGTCGGTCATGATGGTTGCCGGGTTGGAGTTGACCAGTATGATCCGAAAACCTTCTTCACGTAGTGCTTTACAGGCTTGCGCACCGGAATAGTCAAACTCACAGGCCTGGCCGATAACGATAGGGCCGGCGCCGATGATTAAAATACTTTTTATGTCGGTGCGTTTAGGCATGGCGGTTTCCTTTTACAGTCAAAAGCAAAAGATTTTTCCGCAAATGAACGCGAATATACGCAAATTGTTTCAATTTAAATTCTCTCTGTTTCATTGTATTGCCAAACGATGCGGCGAATACCAAGCCTGGATGTTCCAAAATTCAAGAGCAGACCAACACTGATATCAGTCGCTCTTAGATAATTCATAAGCTGTGCTTCATGCTGTTTAGTAAACTGCGAAGCAGCTTTCAACTCTATCAGCAATTTGTTTTCAACTAATAAATCTGCGATATAATTACCGACAACACTTTCACGATAATGCACATTCACAGCCTTTTGCTGTTCAAACTTTATTCCCTGATGAGTTAACTCCAAACAAAGTGCATTTTCATAAACAGATTCCAAAAATCCAGCACCTAATTTATTACTCACCTCAAACGCACAATTAATAACCTTTTCAGATATTGTCATTTCCTGCACCATGCTCACCTCCCTATAAACATTTGCGTATATTCGCGTTCATTTGCGGTAAATCTTTTTAAGCGTTTATCCTTTCTCAATCAACTCAATAAAATGATCAAATACCGGCGACACATCATGTGGCCCCGGGCTGGCTTCCGGGTGTCCCTGAAAACCAAACGCGGGTTTATCTGTACGGTGAATTCCCTGTAGCGATCCATCGAACAGTGAACGATACGTTGGTTTTAAGTTATCCGGCAGTGATTTTTCGTTGACTGCGAAGCCGTGGTTCTGGCTCGAAATCATCACGGTTTTAGTGTTGGTATCCTGCACCGGATGATTGGCGCCGTGATGTCCGAACTTCATTTTTTCAGTTTGTGCGCCACAGGCTAATGCCAGTAACTGATGACCCAGACAAATCCCGAACAGGGGCGTATCAGTCTCTAACACTTCTTTAATCGCAGCTATCGCATAATCGCAGGGCTCCGGGTCACCGGGGCCGTTGGATAAAAACACACCGTCCGGGTTCATTGCCAATACATCGGCTGCTGGTGTTTTTGCAGGTACCACGGTGACTTTGCAACCGCGATCCACCAGCATATTTAAAATATTGCGTTTGATGCCGAAATCGTAAGCCACTACATGGCGAGGTAAATCTTTTGCATCAAATTGTTTATGGGCATTACTATCAACTTCCCAGCTACCCTGGGTCCACTCGAATGATTTTTCGGTGGTCACTTCTTTTGCCAGGTCCATGCCTTTTAAACCGGCGAAGGCTTTGGCTTTTTCAACGGCGGCTTTTTCATCGATATTATCACCCGCAACGATGCAGGCATTTTGTGCGCCTTTCTCGCGCAGAATACGGGTTAAGCTGCGGGTGTCTATATCCGCGATGGCAACCACTTTATGTTTATTCAGGTATTCAGACAGGGCCATTTCACTGCGCCAGTTACTGGCAACCAGTGGTAGATCTCGAATGACCAGACCCGCCGCATGCACCTGAGCAGATTCTTCATCCCCGGAACAGGCGCCAGTATTGCCAATATGTGGATAAGTGAGGGTCACTATTTGTCGGGCATAGGAGGGATCGGTGAGAATTTCCTGATAGCCGGTCATGGCGGTATTGAACACACACTCACCAATAGACTCTCCGGAAACACCAATGGATAACCCCCAAAACAGACTACCATCTGCTAACGCTAACAGCGCTTTTTGACTCATTATGCCTCCGCTGAACATACGAAACGGGAGCAACCAATGAATGGCTGCTCCCGTTTAAGAAATATTTATGGAAATCGTGTAAAAATCCGGACAATTATAGCAAACTTCTAAGACAGTCTCTATTACATTTTACTTATTTAGGGTGGTGTTTTTTCATAAATAAAATAATGATGGTTTTGAGTTTTGCTTTACCCTCAAATCTCCCCTTGCCTCTCAAATCTCCCCTAACCCCTCTTTTCCAAAGAGGGGGACTTGTTCTTGCTCCCCTCTTAGTAAAAGAGGGGCTGGGGGAGATTTAGCTTTTGCCCCCCTCTTAGTAAAAGAGGGGCTGGGGGAGATTTAGCTTTTGCCCCCCTCTTAGTAAAAGAGGGGCTGGGGGAGATTTAGCTTTTGCCCCCCTCTTAGTAAAAGAGGGGCTGGGGGAGATTTGGCTTAACTACTCCACAAAAATTTGACAACTAAATCCCGCCAAAGATATAAATTAAGACCGCTAAAAAAGGAGGCAGCCGCCATGGAAAACTACCGAAAATCACTAAAAACTAATTCACAAAAACTCAGAAATACCCCAACGGATGCGGAGCAAAAGCTCTGGCAACGACTTCGCCATAAGCAGCTTTCAGGTATCCCGTTCAATCGCCAGAAATCCATTTCAAATTACATTGTGGATTTTTACTGTGCAAAAGCAAAGTTGGTGGTTGAAATTGATGGCGCTCAGCATTTTGAAGAAAACCATCAGCTTAGGGATACGGCTCGTGACACAGTACTGCAACAGATGGGGTTGCGGGTTTTGAGGTTTGATAATCGGCAAGTGTTGCTAAATTTGGATGCTGTTGTGGACGTGATTTATTGCGCTGTACTTAAAAGAATTAAAAGCTAAATCCCCCTCAATCCCCCTTTTACAAAGGGGGAGGCTTCTGCACCCTCTTAGATAAAAAGAGAGAGGCTTTTCTCCCCTCTTAGAAAAAGAGAGAGGCCTTTACTCCCCTCTTAGAAAAAGAGGGGCTGGGGGAGATTTATTTTTAAGCACCCTCCAGGAAAAAAGCGCGCAAACACCAAGCTAAGATCTATCAAGCTTAATTTGATTATCGAATAAATGACAAGGAGATTTAAGTTCTACCAAAAAAACACCCATCAACCACATCCCCACACATAAAAAAAGCCGGAACATAACTGTTCCGGCTTTAGTAATAGTGGCGTCCCCAAGGGGAGTCGAACCCCTGTTGCCTGGATGAAAACCAGGTGTCCTAGGCCTCTAGACGATGGGGACGCTGTCCCATCTCGATGAGCTAGTCATCAAAAGAGAGCGCGAATTATAGGGAGCAAATTACGGGCCGTCAACAAAATATTACATAATTATTAAATAAATTAAGTCGTTACTAATATTCAAAAGATGCTTGCCATTTAAAATACTCAGGCGTTAATGTTTGCGGGCTGTCTTTTCCTGGCCAGCTCACATTCGCAGTGGAGCAGTTTGATGTGATTAAATTTATATACGGAGATTTTAAATGAAGACTTTTTATCTAATCGCCACGATATTATCGTGGACTTTTTCATCACTTGCACAGGCGGCGACAGTGAGTGATTTATTAATAACCGAAATCATGGCCAACCCGAATGCAGTTTCAGATACACAGGGTGAGTGGTTTGAGTTATTTAACCCCACCGCTGAAAGCGTCGATCTTAACGGCATGGTTTTATCAGACGACAACAGTCTGGGCCACGTTATCGCATCAGGTACGGGCGTGTTAATCAACCCTGGGAGTTATTTTGTGATGGCCCGTAATGACGACAGTACGTTAAATGGCGGCTTTGTTGCGGATTATACTTACAGCCGTTTTTCTCTGGGAAACACCCAGGACCAGATTATCATATCCCACAGCTCAGGCGATTTTCTGCGCTTTGACTATGGCGCTGGCTTTGCCCCGAATGGCGGCAGCATGGAGCTGATTGATGCGGTAATGCTACCGGAAAACTACGCAGCCACCACCACGATGTTCGGCGCTGGCGATTTCGGCACGCCGGGAACAGCGGGTTCATTTATACAACCCTCAGCTCCTGCCCCCGTCCCCATCCCTGCCGCCATCTGGCTAATGGGTTCAGGCCTATTGGGCCTGACAGGTTTTAGTCGCCGACAAAAAACCTAAACCACCCTGTTTAAACCTTCCAGCCCCAACCACTGCGGGGGCCGGGAGACTTATGATGGAAGCCGTGCCTTAAGACTTCTGCTCTTCTTTAGCCCAGGAGTCCCGCAAAGTAACCGTTCGGTTAAACACCAGAGAATCCGGCGACCCCGTATCCCGACAAAAATAACCTTCGCGCTCAAACTGAAAACGCTCACCTGGCTTAGCGTCCGCCAGCGCCGGTTCCAGCATACATTGACGTAGCACAACCAACGATTCGGGATTAATGCGCTCCTTAAAATCCACCCCGTCCTTACCGTCGTCCGGTGTCGGGTGGTTGAACAGACGATCATACAGGCGGACTTCGGCTTGCACCGCATGAGCAGCTGATACCCAGTGAATAACCCCCTTCACTTTTCGCCCTTCGGGATTTTTACCTAAGGTATCCGGATCATAGGAACAACGTAATTCAATAATCTCACCCTGCTCATCTTTAATAACCTTGTCGCAGCGAATCACATAGCCGGAACGCAGGCGCACTTCTTTATCGAGCACCAGTCGCTTAAATTTATTATTGGCTGACTCACGAAAATCTTCTTTGTCGATATAGACTTCCCGGCTAAACGGAATAGTGCGTTTACCAAAATCTTCATTTTGAGGATGATTCGGGGCGTTTAATTCCTCTACCTTATCCTCTGGATAATTTTCTATGACCACTTTCAGCGGATTCATCACCCCCATGCGACGTGGCGCATTGGAGTTTAAATCTTCACGAATCGTGGCTTCCAGCATGCCCATTTCCACCGAGTTTTCGACTTTACTGATACCAATGCGCAGACAGAACTCACGAATTGAACCTGGCGTAAAACCCCGGCGACGCAAACCCGCAATGGTAGGCAGGCGCGGATCATCCCAGCCACTCACCCGCTTTTCTTCAACCAGCTGGGTGAGCTTGCGTTTACTCATCACCGTGTACTGTAGATTCAAACGGGAAAATTCAATTTGCTGGGGATGGCATTCAATGGAAATATTGTCCAGCACCCAGTCATATAATGGGCGGTGATCTGCAAATTCCAGTGTGCATAAAGAATGGGTGATACCTTCTATTGCATCGGAAATCGGGTGGGTAAAATCGTACATGGGGTAAATTGACCAGGCATCGCCGGTTTGATGATGCGTGACACCTTTGCGAATGCGATACAGCATCGGGTCGCGCATATTGATATTCGGTGAAGCCATATCAATCTTCGCCCGTAACACCCGCGCGCCATCTTCAAATTCACCGTTTTTCATGCGCTCGAATAAGTCGAGATTTTCTTCAACAGAACGCTCGCGATACGGACTATCTTTTCCCGGCGCTTTAAGTGTGCCACGATACTCACGGGTCTGCTCCGCGTTTAAATCGCACACATAAGCCTTGCCGGTTTTAATGAGCTCAACCGCATATTCAAACAACTGATCAAAATAACTGGATGAATAAAACAGACGATCCTGCCAGTCGAAGCCCAGCCATTTCACATCATCCTGAATTGCATGCACAAAATCCACTTCTTCTTTTTCCGGATTAGTGTCATCAAAACGTAAATTGCAGGTGCCGTTGTAATCTTGCGCAACGCCAAAATTCAGCACGATGGATTTCGCGTGACCTATGTGTAAATAGCCATTGGGCTCCGGTGGAAAACGGGTTACGACTTTGCCGCCATTTTTATTTGCCTTGATATCAGCATCGATTATATGGCGAATGAAATTGGTGGGGCTGGTAGTATCTTCTGTGCTCATTGAGTGTTGATTCTGTGGGTAAATTTTAATTGGCGGTATTTTAGCCTTTATTAATGCAAGATATAAGCGGTATAAAATATAAATCCCCCTTAATCCCCCTTTTTCTAAGGGGGAGACTGCATGCGCCCCTCTTAGTAAAAGAGGGAACACATATCAAAGTAGGATCTATCAGTCTTAATTTGACTATTATGACGGGTGACGTGGAGATTTGACTTAACTCCCCTCTTAGAAAAAGAGGGGCTGGGGGAGATTTAACCTTTACCCCCTCTTAGAAAAAGAGGGCTGGGGGAGATTTAGCTTTTCCCCCCTCTTAGCAAAACAGGGAGCACATATAAAGTAATATCTATCAAACTAAATTTGATTATTAAATAACCCATAATTATCAACAGACAACCAATATAAATTAAGTTACGCTTACAAATATGAAGCTCAGCACTCTGGAAACTGTTTTCAACACCCTTAACCATGGGAAAGTAAAATATCTCGTAGCAGGAGGCATAGCCGTTAATATTCATGGCTACCAACGGTTGACCGCAGATCTCGATCTGGTAATTCAGCTAGATTCAACCAATATAAAAACAGCTTTAGACTGCCTCAAGCAACTCGGATACTCCCCTATAATACCCATTGATACTTATGATTTCGCCGATCCGGCCACACGTAAAAACTGGATAGAAACAAAAAATATGCAAGTGCTCTCACTCCAGTCCCAAAAGCACCCCGAAACAACTATCGACATATTTGTTGATGAACCATTTGATTTTGATGTCGAATATAAATCCTCAATTACGGCAAAACTAACACCTGAAATAAGCTTTAACATTGTCAATATACCAACGCTTATCCAGATGAAACAGCAAGCCGGTAGAGCAAAAGACCTGGATGATATTGATCATCTGAAGATAATACTGGAGGACAGCAATGACCAGTGAAACAGAACAAAACTGGGAAAACGCAACCTGGATTGGAAGCCGGCGAGCCATGATCAGGCAATCATTACAACTAACGGTAAGAGAGCGCCTACAGGCGCTTGAAGATCTTTGCAATACGGCTGAAAAACTGGCTTCTATTAAAACCAGTAATAACCGGCAGAAACCTGATAGCTGATTTTGTTATCCCCCTCTTAGAAAAAGAAGGGCCGCATATCAAAGTAGGATCTATCAGTCTTAATTTGACTATTAGATGGGTGACGGGAAGATTTAGCCTTTACTCCCCTCTTAGTAAAAGAGGGAACGCATATCAAAGTGAGCTCTACCAGATTTAATTTGATAATTAAATAAGCGACGGGGAGATTTGACTTTAACTCCCCTCTTAGAAAAAGAGGGACTGGAGGAGATTAATCTTTACCCCCCCAAGTCTCAAACTTCATCTCCCACTCCCACGCATGCCGAATAATCACCCCCAAATCAGCAAACGCCGGCTTCCACCCAAGCTCCTTCTGTAACAGGGTAGAATCAGCCACCAACCGAGCCGGGTCACCATCACGGCGCTCACCCATCAATACAGTAAAGTCACTGCCAGTCACTTCCTTCGCCACATCAATCAATTCTTTAATTGAATAACCGGTGCCATTGCCCATGTTATAAGCTTTCGTTTCACCCCCAGCGACCAGATGCTCCAGCCCCAGTAAATGCGCGCTACACAAATCATTAATATGAATATAATCCCGAATACAGGTACCATCCGGGGTATCGTAATCTGCACCAAAAATAGTGATATTGTCACGCCGCCCGGAAGCCGCCTGCAGCACCAGCGGTATTAAATGGGTTTCCGGAATATGGCGCTCACCCAGCTCACCTTGCGGGTCTGCACCCGCGGCATTAAAGTAACGCAGGCTGACTGATTTCAAACCATAAGCATGATCAAAATCCCGTAAAATCTGCTCCACCATTAATTTGCTGTGGCCATAAGGGTTGATGGGTTTTTGAGGATGAGCCTCATCGATCGGGGTGTAATCCGGCTCGCCAAAGGTGGCCGCGGTTGATGAAAAAATAAAGCATTTAACCTCATGCTCTACCATCGCATCTAAAAGCACCTGCGTATTACTGACATTATTACGGTAGTACATAGAAGGTTTTTCAACCGACTCCCCTACCTGTATATAGGATGCAAAGTGCATCACCCCATCAAACTGATTATCAGAAAATAACCTGTCCAGCAATTTCGCATCCGCAATATCACCTTTTACGAACTCACCATATTTCACCGCATCTTCATAGCCATTAGAAAGGTCATCTAATGTTGTGATATCATGCCCTGCTTTGCTGAGCATTTTTACCATGTGTGAGCCGATATAACCTGCGCCGCCTACTACCAGTACCTTCATTTTCCTTACACTCTTTAATTTATAATTTGCAGGCATTATATCTTAAGGCCCGAGGCCATGCCCTAAATAAGCGTTGCTTCCTGATAGCCACTCTCCAGCATGACTCCGCCCCCGAGATATGTCGCCCCCTGGACATGGAAGATAAATCCCCCTTAATCCCCCTTTTACTAAGGGGGAGACCCTTTACCCCCCTCTTAGTAAAAGAGGGGCTGGGGGAGATTTAGTCTTTAAACTCCCCTCTTAGAAAAAGAGGGAACGCAAATCAAAGTAGAATCTATCAGTCTTAATTTGACTATTAGATGGGTGACGGGGTGAACCTACCCCAGTTTGACGCACACTCTCTAAAGGGGGCATTATGCCACCAGGAGAGAGAAAATGGCAAAACAAGAAAGACAAGTATTTAGTATTGAGTTCAAAAGAGAAGCCGTAAGGCTATTAG